>OLSL01000066.1_pt1 | contig 100729 bp, 87 predicted proteins | sample 1672511 | NCBI WGS metagenome assembly OLSL01 (sample SAMEA3136694, study PRJEB25190) | human gut metagenome | biome: human gut; feature: human-associated habitat; material: faeces | place: Austria | collected 2013
TGAAATACTTAGAAATGTACTCTTGTTGAACTTTTTTTGCAAGTAAAAATTTTAACTAGCACAATACGTATATATTAATAAACTATAATAATTCATCATTTATTATTCGATATATAAACTCTTTAATTAAATTTCCTTAATTTATTTAAATACTCTTTTATAATTAAGCTAATATATATATTATAAAAATTATCTATTATTTGCAATATCTATATACTTAATATTATAATTTAAAAATTTCTATATAAAAAAAGACCTCAAAGAGAATATCTTCTTTGAGGTTTTTTCTATTTACATATTCAATTCTTGTAAATATCTTGATAAAGCATCTTTCCATATTGGTAATCTATTAAAGCCTATTTCATCTAAACATTTTTTGCTCATTCTTAAATTATGTGGTCGTTTAGCTTTTGTTGGAAATGCTGTTGATAGTACTGGTTCAACATTTATCTTTATATCAGATTGTTTAAATATTTCACAAGCAAAATCATACCAAGAACATAAACCTTCATTTATAGCATGGTAAACACCATATTTATCAGATAATGACATATCACAAAGTAATTTTGCTAAATCTACTGTATAAGTTGGTGAACCTATTTGGTCATTAACTACAGTTAATTTATCATAATTTTTAGCTAAATTAAGCATAATCTTAATAAAACTCTTACCATTATTACAAAATTTTCAAGAAATGCATATAATAAAATATTTAGTTTTATTACTTATTAATTATAAAAACTTGGATAAATATAACTCCCTTGATCACAAGCTATAATTTCTCCTGAAATACATGCTGAAGCATCACTTAATAGAAAATTAACTACCTCTGCTATCTCTTCTGGTAAAAAAGCTCTTTTTCCAGCTTGTTCTTCTAAAAAAATATTTTCATTTATACCATTATTTTTATATCCAGTCATTGTAGTTGTCACAGTTCCAGGCGCAACACCATTTATTCTAATTCCTTTTTCTATTGCTTTTCTTGACATTCCTTTTACTATATTATTAACACCATATTTAGAAATAGCATATGGCGAATCAGCTATTTTTTTTGATCTATTTGAAGAAATAACTACTATATTCCCTTTTGTATTTTCACATTGCTCCCAATATTCTACAAAAGCCTTTAATAAAAAATAATTTCCCTTCAAGTTTATATTCATTTGTTTATCCCAAGCATGTTCTGTAACAAAATGAAAATCATCGTTACTTTCTATTACACCCGCATTAATTCCTGCATTGCTAACTAAACAATCTATTTTATTATCAAAAATTTTAATAGCTTCTTTTATAAGTTTTGATATATCATTAATATTTTCTACATCAAAAACTAGATATTTACATTTATTACCTAATTTTTTACTTACCTCTATCAAAGTTTTCTCATTTCTTCCTGTTATTAAAATTTCTGCTCCTTCTAATATACATCTTTTGGCAATTGCATATCCTATTCCTCTACTAGCTCCTGTAATTATAATGTGTTTTTGATTTAATACTTTATTAGGTTTTATAGTTTTTATATCTGCTATAGTAACATTTCTATTTTTTAACAAAAAATCTATTACTTTTTTTATTTTGTCTTTTATTGACATATTATCTTCTCCTTATATTTTTTATTAATGTCTTTTCAAATTTATTAAAGGCAAAACAATATATACATCCTAAGTATATAATAAAAAATACTAATATTACCACAAAAAAGTCTAACCATGAATTAATATCAAAATTAAAATATAATACAACACCTATTAAACAAATAATAATACTAGTTGGTAATATTTTAGATATTTCTATAAAATATTTTTTTATATCTAATTTTATTATTTTTTTATAATATATATTATCTATAATAATAGTAACTATTCCCATTGTTATACAAGTACCTATAGCTGTACCTATTTCTTTATAATATATAGCTAATGGTATACTTATCATGAAATTTACTATAGCAAAAGCTAAATGTATTATATTCCACAAAGCATGCTTATTATACGCTCTCAATACCTCAATAGCTATATTTTGCGTTAAAGCTATTATTAAAGGAGTCATTAATAATATTGCTACATAATAAGAATTAATATATCCTATACCTGCCCAAAGAAATATAAAACTTTTTCCAAATATAACAAACGAGATCCAAATAAAAAATACTACAAAATATTGAAATCTAGCTACTTTACAGAATAATTCCGATAATTTTTCTATAGCATTTTTTTCTTGTACCAATTTATAAATTTGTGGACTAAATACACCTAAAACTGCACAAGAAAACATTATAAATAAACTATTAATTTGTACTCCTACAGAATATATAGCTATAGATTCACTCCCTGATATTCTAGCCAATACTAATTTTCCAATTTGCCAATTTAATTGATCCATTATAGCTTGTAACATTATAAAAAAAGAAAAACTAAACATACCTGGTAGTAATTTGAAATTCATATTTCTAAAGTAAAACTTATTCGATAAATATTTAAAACAATAATATATATTAAATAATAAATCTATAATTGTACAACATAATACTGCTATACTTAATCCAACTGCACCAAAATTGTTATATAATAATATTAATGATATTATTGGTGTTGTTATACCTCTAAATAAATCTAATGATTTTATAAAGATAAATTTTTCTTTAGATATAGCTAATGTAGCAAATACCGTTTTAGGCATTATAATAGCAATATTTATAGCCATTATAAATAATAACACTTTTATTAAACTATATTCATTAGCAGTTAATTTATTACCTAATATTGCTTCTATATTATATATAGCTACTACTACAATAACAAATACAAAAATACCTAATATAGTAAATAATGTCAAAAATAATCCATTTAATTTATAAATATTTTCTTTATTATTATCTTTTTTATATCGAAAGTAATATCTCATATATGTACTACTCAAACCTGCATATAATAAAGAAAAATAACCTACTAATGAACTACTTAAAGTATATATTCCATATTCACTTTGACCTAAAAATTTTAACATTATTGGTGTATATATTAAATTTGTTATTATAGTTATTATTATATTTCCATAAGATAATAATATTCCTATTTTCTTTTGATTCATCTTTGTACCTTATCTAATTTTTTTATATCCTCTAAAACTATTTTTGTAAATAATTTACTACCCTTTTCATTCAAAAAATCTGAATTTATATATAACTTATAGTCATTTAATCTATTATCTTTCCAATAATTTAATATAGGTATTTGTTTGTCTTTTAAAAATTTTATATTATCATATAATACTTCTTTCATAAATTCATCTGGTATTTTCTCCGTTAAAAAGACACTTGCTGGAGGAATAACAATTATTGGGCACCAGCTATGTTCCAAAGAAAATTCAATCATATCTAATAATATAACTTTTACATTTTCAAATTCATCTTTTAAACAATTTGCTGATTTCTTATCTAATAAACTTTTCAAATTAAACTGCTTTTTCCATCCATTTATTCTCAATAATGCTTCGTTTTCAGCATTATTTGGTGTATTAATAATAAATTTTATTTCTTTTTTTCTTAAAAATATACGTATAAAATTCTTCCATGATCTTAGAATAGGTATATGAACATATAAAAATTTTTTTAACCTTGAATAATTTAAAATTTTATCTTTATCCATAAAAAAATAATATCTGCTATTACTACTATCATTTTTATAATCAACAAAACCAAAAGATAATGGTGCTAATACAATCAAAACCTTACAACCACCATTTAAATTATTACTATATTGTTTTAATATTTTATAATCATAATTTAAAGACTGTGCTCCTGAAGCGAAATTAAAACATTTTCTACTACCATAATTAAATCCATAATATGCATGATTACTACCAGTATTTACTATTTCTAAATTTTCAGGAACTCCATCAATAAATTTTTTTATTTTATTATAATCATCTAAAAAATAATCACTATTTTTATATTTTATATTACATATCCAAATAAATAATAAAATTATTACTATTCCTATCAATATATACATACTATAAATATTCCTTTATTCCAAAAAAATTTTTTATATCACTTTTTATTAATCTCAATTTATCTTTAATTGTATATTTACAATATTTATTTATTAATTTATCAAAAGGCATCTTGTCTATATCTATATAAAACTCATTTACTCGTTCATCTAATTTAGGTGAATTCATTAACGCAAAATTTCCTGGCAGTGCTTCTTCTATATTTTTATCATATGAATTTATATTATTTAAAATACTTTCATATAAAAATTTACCTTTTTGAGAATTAATTAATACTACAGAAGTACCTTTATCTTGATCAAGCTCTGGATACTTTCTACCTAATCCCCAAAAATCACCTAAACTAATATCTGCAATTCTAGGAAAACCTTTATATTGACACTGTGTACAACATTCTCTGATATAAAATTTATTTTTCCCTATATATCCACGCATAAAATAATCATGCTTTCTATCTTTTAGATAACTTTTACCATTTTCAAATTCAACTTTTGTACTAAATAAATTCCATCCATATGTTTTATTTTTAAACCATACTTTTTTTACTTTACTATTATATTTTTCTTTTAATGTTTCTAAAAACTTACGATATACTTTAGGAGAATTGGTTCCCAAACATAAAAAATCAATTGTATATAAATTTTCATATTTTTTTCTTAAAAAACTATATAACCCCATTACTTCACATGGAGCACCTACAAATAATACTCTTTTATTTTTATTCAATAATTTTTTTATTTCACTAAATACATTTTTTTTATCACTTTGAACATATTTAGATTGTCTTAATAGCTCTAAATCTTTCATCTGATTAGTAATATAATGTTCTACTAAAAATTCTTTATTATAAATAGCTCCTACAACAAATGTTTCCTTTTCTTTGATAAAACCTTTAGCTAATTCACTAAATAAACCACCTGATGTACTATTTATTCTTATATTTTCATCTTTAGACCATGCTGCTTTCACGATTGGTTCTCTAAGCCTATCTTCTAAACATTCACATTTAGACATAGATGGACATACTTTTTCACATAAGTTACATTTTATACATTTATTATACTCTATTTCAGGAAATAAAAATTCTGCCTTATCTTTTTTCATTATAATAGCATCTTTAGGACAAATATTATAACACGCACTACATCCTGTACACTTATTCTTATTCAAACCATCTATCATGTCAATTACTCACTTCCAATTTATATTTGTCTTTATTACTTTTGCTGGTACTCCAGCTACTATAGTATTATTAGGAACATCTTTTGTTACTACTGAACCAGCCGCAATAATTGCATTATCTCCAATAGTTACACCTTTTAAAATAGTAACTCTAGTACCTATCCAAACATGGTTTCCTATTTTTATAGGTTTTGTCTTTTCATATCCTTCCCAAAGACCTTCATGAGCATCAGAATCCATTATTGTTACATCATGAGAAATTGCTACATTTTCTCCTATTTCTATCTTTTCATGACAACGTATTTTTATATTAGAATTAAAAAATCCAGATCCTAATTTCAATTTAGCTCCTTTAAACAAAATTATATCTGCACCATAATAAATAGAAAAATTTTTTTTTATTTCTAATATACTATTATTATCCATTCTTAAATTAGATTGTCTAGTTGAACCATTAATATCATTATCTGAAAACATTAATGTTCCATTCAATATAATTTTAGATGATTTTGCTAGCTGAAAATTACTTTTCTTAAAACAAATAAGCTTAGATTTTTTTTCTCTTTTTTTTATATTTCTTGATAAAAATGTATAATATATAGTTTTTAATATCTCTATTTTTTTTAACTTATTTATTAACATAATTATTCCTTATCTATCACTAACTTTTAAATTTAAAGCCTTTTCTAAAAAATCTTTTGAACGTTTTCTCTCTCGTTCTTGAATAGCTTTTACCCTACTAAAATCCATATTTAAAATTTCTTTATCAGATAACTCACATTTACCATTTACTATATATCTATCGTTATACCCAAATAACTCTAATAACGTATCAATACGAGAAGTCATATCTGCCATTCCTTTTTGTTGTCTATTAACAACCAAAAATGGTGTCCCCATCAAAATTGAAAATACACATGCATGGAATGAATCCGTAGCTATTAATTGTGCATGATCTATTAAATATACAAATTCTTCTACTCTTGAGGTATATAAATCAAAATTATTCTTATCCATCAAATTATAGATTTTCCAATTATTTTTCTTTGCAATTTTTTCAATCACTGGTGATGAATTTCCTAAAAAATAAGTAAGAATATATTTTTCTCCACTGTACCACTCCGGAATCATTTCTATCTTTTGCCATTCTTCTTTAGATAATAAAATTGTTGGATCTACTACTACTGGAACTTCTCTTCCTGTTAATTTTTTTACTAAATCAGCTCCCGCTTTCTCTCTCATTGATATTGTTTTCATCTCATTTAAACTATCTTTAAAAAATTGTTCTTTATCCTTTGGTATTTCAGGAATAGCTATACTAGCTGCATAAGCAATGCGTTTTTCTTTAGGTACAAATTTTAAAAATCTAATATTTGCATGATTATTATTTTTTGACCAAAAATTAGGATTCCAGACTTGGTCGCTACCTACTATAAAATAATCATATTTCTCACTTAAATTATCCTTTATTTTAAAATCTAATCTAGTACTAATTTTTTTTGTAAATTTACCTATATTATACATACGAATATTATCTTTTAAATATTCTTTTTTTAAATATGTTCTTTGATTTTTCCAATTTATAAAATACTTTATCCAAGTTTTCCAATTAAAAGCCTCTACTTTTGATATATACATATATTGAGGATCGTACCAAATAGTTTCTATTTTATTTATTTTTATTTCATTAAGCAAATATTCTTGCAATGCATAGTTTTGCAATCTATTACCATAATTATCATTCTGATTTAATGTTATAATAGCTATTTTCACTATCATTTACCTTTCTATAAAATATTTATAATCTAATATATACATTACATACAATAAAACAAAATGCTTTAATCTACTGTAAGAATTAATAATTTATTCCTATCAATTTATTATAATTTTTAACTAAATCAAATTTAGTTTTATTACTACACCATCAAAATATTAAACTACTCCCTGACGAAGTAAATCAGTAAGATGAACTATACCTACTGGTTCATTTTTCTCTACATCAATTACTGGAAGCACTGTAATTGGTTTTGGTTGATGTTTTTCCATCATACTGAGTGCTTCAGCAGCCATTTTATCTTTTGTGATTATCACTGGATTTTTAGTCATTAAATCTTCTACTGGCTCATCTAAAAATTCTGCTCCACGAGCAAGCATACGGCGAATATCGCCGTCTGTTACCAGCCCAATAAATTTACCATTTTCATCAACTACAGAAGTTGCACCTAATCCCTTTGCAGTCATTAAGAACAACGCTTCTTTTGCTGTTTTATGCACAGAAATAACTGGATTATCTTCACCTGAATGCATAACATTTTCTACAGTTAAAAGTAATCTTCTGCCAAGTGCTCCACCTGGATGGAATACTGCAAAATCTTGAGCAGTGAAATTACGTGAAGATAAAAGTGCTATAGCTAGTGCATCTCCCATAGCAAGAGTTGCTGTTGTACTAGCTGTTGGTGCAAGACCTAATGGACATGCTTCACGCTCTACACTTATATCAATATAATAATCTGCATTTTTGCCAAGTGTAGATTCACGTCTACCACTCATAGCAATAATTTTTGCACCTATGCGTTTAATAATCGGTAAAATATTTACAATTTCATTTGATTCACCACTATTAGAAATAGCAAGTACCATATCATTAGCTGTAACCATACCTAAATCACCATGGAAAGCTTCTGCTGGATGCATAAAAAATGATGGTGTTCCTGTACTAGCTAAACTAGCTGCTATTTTTCTGCCTACATGACCAGATTTTCCCATACCTGTTACAATAACACGACCATTACAAGCTAAAATAGCATTTACAATTGTTTCAAATTCATCATCAATATGATTAATTAATTTTTTTACCGCATCAGCTTCTATTTGAAGTGTTTCTATAGCCTTTTCTTTTATCATGATTATTACCTCACAATTTAACTCTCAAAAATCCCAGTAATATTTTATTTGTTTATTTTTTTCTTTGTTATTTCATTGATTGCGATTAAATCTTTTAATAAATCTTCTAATTTATCTAAGTAAACCATATTTGGTCCATCGCAAAGTGCTTCTTCTGGATTATCATGAACTTCCATGAAGAAACCATCTACACCTACACCAGCTGCACCACGAGCTAAGAATTCTACATATTCACGATTACCAGCAGAACTTGTTCCTGCACCACCTGGTAATTGTACGCTATGTGTAGCATCAAAAATAACTGGATATCCTGTAGAACGCATAATAGGGAAAGAGCGCATATCTACAACTAAGTTATTATAACCAAAGCTTGCTCCACGTTCTGTGAGTAAAATCTTTTCAGAACCAGCTTCTTCTAATTTTTTCACTACATTTTTCATATCTGCTGGAGCCAAGAATTGACCTTTTTTTACATTTACTACACAGCCAGATTTTGCAGCTGTATATAATAAATCTGTTTGACGGCTTAAAAATGCTGGTATCTGTAATACATCTACTACTTTAGATACTGGTTCTACCTGTGTTTCATTGTGAATATCTGTAACTACTGGAACATTGAGTTCTTCTTTAATACTTTGAAGCCATTTTAAACCTTCTTCTAATCCTGGTCCACGATATCCATTATAAGAGGAACGATTTGCTTTATCGAATGAAGCTTTAAATACATAAGGAATACCAAGTCGAGAAGTTATCTCTTTTATAGTTTTACCAATATATAAAGAGCGTTCATATGATTCTAATACACATGGACCTGCTAAAAGTACTAATGGATTTCCCGCACCAACTTCAAAATTGCCAATTTTTACTGTATGCATAGCTACACTTCCTTACTTTTTAATTTATTTATTTTTTTCCATTTCTTGGTATATTTTATTTACTTCTTCTAAATCTTCTTTTGTATCCACACCAACAAAATGTTTATCTGTGGCTATAACTTTTATTTTATAACCATTTTCTAAAGCTCTAAGTTGCTCTAAAGACTCTGTTTGTTCAAGTGGTGTTGGTTGCATTTTAGCATATTGTAACAGAAAATCTCTACGATATCCATAAATTCCAATATGTTTATAGACAACAACTCCTGTATCTTCACGAGGATATGGTATTAAAGAACGTGAAAAATACAATGCATAACCATTTTTATCTGTAATTACTTTTACATTTCCTGGTTTTGCTTTTTCTTCTTCTTTCATCGGAGTCTTCACTGTAGCCATTTTTAAATCTTCATCATTTAAAAATTCTTGTGCTAAATCATCAATAATCTGTGGTTCAATAAGTGGTTCATCACCTTGAACGTTGATGATTACATCTGCATCTGGGCATTTTTGAGCTACTTCTGCCAATCTATCTGTACCTGTTGGATGATTTTTTGCTGTCATTATAGCTTTTCCGCCAGCTTTGACCACAGCTTCATATACTCTTTCATCATCAACAGCTGCTATTACTTCTGCTGGTTTTATAGCATTTAATACACGTTCATATACACGTACAATCATTGGTTTTCCAGCTATATCAGCAAGAGGTTTCCCTGGTAATCTTGTAGATGCATAACGAGCTGGTATTACACAAATAATTTTCATATTTATCCCTTCAATCTAGGTAATTTTTCTTTCAAGTATTCAAATAAAACTTGTGTTTCATCGATAAAAGTAACTTCTATACTAATGATGTAAATTGGTATAGGTCGTCTTTTACACAATAATGTTTCAGGAATTTTTACAGCATCTTTATCAGTGATAATGATAGCTTCTGCACCTTGCTCTTCTGCTTGATGCATTACATCTCTTATTTCTTCTTCTGTATAATCATGATGGTCTGGGAAACGCAAGCTTTCTGTAATAATAGCTCCAATATCATTTAAAGTTTGTTCAAACGAAGCTGGATTTCCAATAGCTGACATAGCTATGACTTTATGACCTTTCATCATATCTACAGATAAAATTTCATTTGGTTTTCGACTGAATAAATTGCCAATTTCTACAAAGCCTAATGGCTTATGTGTACTTTCTACTACTAAAGCATGGTCATTGTATTTTGCCAAAGTATCTCTTATTTCCTTGCATGCGGATTTGCTGGCTTGATCTACTTTTGTCAATAAACAAACATCTGCTCTATTTAAATGATTTAATGGCTCACGAAGAGTTCCACGTGGTAACATATGACCATTGCCAAATATATTAATAGCGTCAACTAATAAAATATTTAAGTCGCGTTTTAATTGCCAATGTTGATAGCCGTCATCTAAAATTACCACATCTACATTGAAATTATCTACAGCATATTTTCCTGTAATCGTTCTATCTGTACCAATTAAAACTGGAATATCTGGCAAACTTCTAGCTAAAAGATAAGCTTCATCTCCTGCTTGATCTGCTGACATAAATACTTGATTGCCATCAGATACAATGCCCACTTCGCCTTTCCATTTTGCACGATAACCACGATTTAAAATTGCTACTTTATAGCCTAAATCGCGAATATATCTGGCTAAAAGTTTAGCAGTTGGTGTTTTTCCTGTACCACCAACAGTGATATTACCAATGCTGATGACAAAACAATCTAATTTTACTTGTTTAGCAATACCCCATTTATATAAATTCAATTGGAAATTTACTAAACTTCGATAAATTAAGGAAAAACTATATAACACACCTAAAAATAATTTTGCTGGTATGCTTTTCTTATTTTTATCATGTACTAATTTGTATAAATAAGTTTGGAGATTTTCTATTTTTTCTGTAGAACGTACCTGCACAGGATTTACTTTTTCGTATTCATCTAATAATTCATGTAAAATAACAGCAGAACGACGAGAAGCTCCCCGATTATCTTCAATTATCTGCAAAGTTTCTCTTTCCATCTGATGACGTTTTTCAGGGCAATTAAATAGCTCTAATACTGCCTCTGTTAATTCTTTGCTATTTTTTACAGTAATACATGCATTTCGCTTACTAAATAATACATGAGTATCTTTGAAGTTAAACATATTCGGACCAACTATTATCGCCTTTCCATGAGCTGCTGGCTCTAAAATATTATGTCCGCCATGTTTTATTAAACTTCCACCTACATAGATAACATCGCCTACACTATAGACTTTACCTAATTCTCCAATAGTATCTAAAATCACTACATCTTGTTCATATGATGGTTTTTCTTTTAGTACAGTACGGAAATTTGTCTTAAATCTGTGTTTATGACAAATACTAGCAATTTCATCTTTACGCAAAATACTTCTTGGTGCAATCAATAATTTAACATTGGGATGCTGTTTTTTTAATTCACTATACGCTTCTAAAACAGCTTCTTCTTCACCTTTATGCGTACTTCCTGCTAAAAATATTCCTTTTGCTTTATCCAAACATAATTCTTTCAACATATTATTACGTTCTTTTTCATCTACATTAGTATATGTTTGGTCAAATTTCGTATTACCTGTAACAGTAACTAAATTTTCATCTGCACCTAAACGAATAATATATGAAGCATCTATTTCTGATTGCATAGCAAATTTTCTTACTGTGCCAATCATATCAGATAAAATACTAAACATATATTTATAACGTTTTACAGATTTATCACTAATTCTGCCATTTACCATCATTACTGGTATATTATATTTTCTTGTAGCCTTTAAAAAATTCGGCCAAAGTTCTGTTTCCACAGGCAAAAATACACGAGGACGAATTTTTTTGATAAAACGCTCAGGAAGCCATGGCAAATCCAAAGGAAAATAAATTATACTATCTGCATCTTTGATAATGCGATTAGCCATAGTATATCCTGTATTAGTTACTACTGATACTAATATGGGAGTATCGGGGAATTCTCTGCGAAATTCTTTAATAATTGGACTTGTCGCTACAATTTCTCCCACAGAAGAGGCATGTATCCAAATACAATTTTTGCCTGCCACTTTATCTAAGGCATGCTCTGGCAAAAAACCAAAACTTTGAATCATGCGTTTTAAAAATCCTTTTTCACGAATAGTTCTAACTATAAAATATGGTATCAATAGTATAACAAGCAATATAGCTACAATATTATATAAAATCTGCATATGCTTCACCTATTTTGCTTTCTTATTACTAAATTGTATGTTATACAAATGACTATATAACCCACCTGTCTGCATAAGTTCTTGATGTGTACCCATTTCTTGTACACGTCCATTGTCTAAAACAACAATTTTATCAGCATGTACAATTGTTGATAGACGATGTGCTATAACAAATGATGTTCGACCAACCATCAATTTATCCAATGCCTCTTGAACAATTTCTTCACTTTCTGTATCAAGTGCTGATGTTGCTTCATCTAAAATCAAAATACGTGGATTTTTTAAGATAGCTCTAGCAATCGCCATACGTTGACGTTGACCGCCAGATAAAGTTATACCACGTTCACCAATTTTCGTATCATAGCCATCAGATAAATTCATGATAAAATTATGTGCATTAGCCGCTTTTGCCGCTTCAATGATTTCTTCATCAGTTGCATCTAATCTACCATAGCGAATATTTTCTTTAATTGTGCCACTAAATAACATAGTTTCTTGAGGCACTACACCAATTTGTTCACGCAATGATTTTATAGTAACATCTCGAATATCTATATCATCTATTGTTATAGCGCCCTCAGTTACATCATAAAATCTAGGAATTAAATTTGCAATAGTAGATTTTCCTGCTCCACTAGGACCTACAAATGCAATTACTTGACCTGGATTAGCTGTTAAAGATAAATCATGTAATACATTCACACCATCTTTATAGCCAAAACTAACATGATCAAATTTAACTTTACCACTGATTTTAGGAAGCTCTTTAGCCTCAGGTTTATCCTTTAAATCTTCCTGTGTATCTAATACATCAAATACACGTTCCGCTGCTGCCATAGCTTTATTAATTGTGCCATATACTCTACTGATACGTTTTACAGGGTTAGCTAAATTTACAGCATAAGTTAAAAAGGCGATAAGTGCCCCAGCTGTCAAAGCGCCATTAACTACTTGATAACCACCAAACCATAAAATTACAGTTACAATTACAGCTGCTAAAAATTCTACAGTTGGTGTCAACAATGAACTAAGCTGTACACTTTTCATATTTGCTTTAAAGTTTAAATCATTTTGATTTTGAAATCTTTCAATTTCATGTTCTTCTCTAGCAAATGATTTTACTACACGAACGCCAGAAATTGTTTCTTGTAATAATGATGTTATTTCTGCCGTACGTTCTTGAATTAGTGAACCACTTTTTTTGAGCTTTCTACCGAAAATTTTCATAGCTTGCCCAATCAATGGTACAACTATCAACGTAACTAAACTCAATTTCCAATCCAAATAAAACATCATAACTAAAGAACCTATCAAAATTGATGATTCTGTAACTAATTCTATTAAACTATCAACTAATGCTGCTTGAAGTGCTGCTACGTCATTAGTTATATAGCTCATTATTGTTCCTGTTTGTTTTTTTTCATAATATGCTAACTGCAACTTCTGAAATTTCACATAAAGCATTTCACGAACATCAATAATTACTCTTTGTGCTATATATGATACTAAATACGACTGACCATAGAAGAATATCCCTCTAAAGAAAAATACTACCACTATGCCTACTGCAATTAAATTTAACAGTACCATATCTCTTTCCATAAGTACCTTATCAATCATATCCTTTATAATCCAAGGTACATATAAATTTGCTGCTGCTGACATTATGATACAAACAATAGCTAATAAAAGCCTTTTCCAATATGGTTTTATAAATAAAATCAATCTCTTATAATCATTCATATCATTTATCCCTTAATCTCATTTTTAAATCTATCAGCTGTTTGTAATATTAACTCAGCTGTCTTATCAGCCACTCCTGGTGAACCTAGCTTTTCCTTTACCATTAATAATTCTTCTTTTACTCTTTTAGCAGATTCAGTATCTTTATATAAATCTCTAGCAAGTCGAGCTATATTTTCACCATTTACTTCATCTTGTAACAATTCTGGCAAAACTTGTTTATCAACTAAAATATTTGGCAAACTAAAATATTTTATCTTCACAAAAATTTTAGCTATGCGATATGTGATAGCAGACATCTTATATAAAACAATTGATGGAAGTCCCATAAGTGCAGCTTCCAAAGTAACTGTTCCCGAAGTTGCAATAGCAAAATCACAGCAATTCATCAAATCATATGTCTTTGTTTCACATAATTTTACTGTTAAACCATATTCATTTATCTTTTCTTCTAAATATTTTTTATCAATACCAGTAGCTACAGGTAAAAAAAACTTTATTTCTGGTCGTTCTTTCTTTATTAACTGCGCAGCTTGAAGCATTGGTTCTAATAAATTAGCTATTTCTTGCTTTCTACTTCCTGGCAATAATAAAATATTATCTTCTTTCAAATCTATGCCAAAAAATTCCGCTGCCATCTCGCGACTCATTGAAGCCTTTACATTATCCATCAATGGATTTCCTACAAATGAAATATCTGCACCTGCTTTTTTATATACATCTAATTCAAAAGGAAAAATCGCTACAATCTTATCAGCAATTTTAGCTACCTCTTTAGCTCTGCCCTTGCGCCATGCCCAAGCTGAAGGTGGTATATATGAAAATACAGGTATATTCATTTTCTTAGCTTCTTTAGCGAGACGCCAATTAAAATCTGGATAATCTATTAAGACTAAAATATCAGGCTTTTGTTTTTTCATTTCTGCTACTAAAGCATCTTTTAATTTAAACATTTTACGTAAATTAACTAATACTTCCCAAAAACCCATCACACTATAATCTAACATGTTTTTACAAAGCTTTACTCCAGCTTGTTCCATTTGTGGACCGCCAAAACCAAACATTTCAATATCACTACAGATATTTTTTAAAGCTTTAGCCAAATTTGCTCCATGCATATCACCAGAAGTTTCCCCTGCTGAAAACATAATTTTATACATACAAACCTCCAGCCTTTATCAAGCAGAAAAAGACGCGATGATAACATTTTATAATGTATCGCCGCGTCCTACCATACTACATTGCCACAATAGTTATAGCATTTTCATCAGCTAGTGATAAAACTTTTTCTCTATCTACAATTAAAGTACGTCCTGCTTCAATTACTAAGCCAGAAGCTTTTACTTCTATCATAGATTCAATTGTTTTTACACCAACAGCTGGCATATCAAAACGATTATCTTGAGCTGGTTTTGCCACTTTTGCTACAACTGCATTTCCGCAAGCGAGTTTTCCGCCACGTAAAATACATGCATCAGTTCCTTCAATAGCTTCTAAAGCCATTACTGCTTTATCTTTAACAACTACAGTCTGACCAATATCCAAGCCGCCAAGAGCTTTTGCCATTTTGAAACCGAATTCCATATCTAAATTTTCTCTCTCTGTTGGTTGACGTTTAGTCAATACACCTTTTTTAGGCATAATCATTTTCAAAAGCATAGTTTGGTCAAATGTGGTAATTCCTTCTTTAGCAAGTTCTGCCACAAATGCCAACATCATAGTATCATCACTTCTATCTTTTAATGATGATAACAAAGCTATCATTCTAGCGTCAGGTAATTCATGTTGCCCTGAAAATAAAATTTCCTTAGTAACTTTACCAATCATGACAACATCTGTTACTTCTTTGCCTTTTAAATAATCAATTATACTACCTAATTGAGCTACATTGATGGATTTAAAATCTGTTGCTACATTTTTTAAATCTTCTTCTACACCATCAACTAAACCTACAGCATAAACATCTATACCCATAGCTCTTGCTGCTTTTGCTACTTCAACTGGTAATCTACCTATCCCAGATAATAAACCTATTGATTTCATACTAAAATCCCCACTTTAATTATTACCTTCATGGTTTTCTCTGCAAATACCACGATCAGCATTTCTTAAGAATCGTAAAAAATGTTCTACTTCAGCACAAGAATCAACTTCTTGTTCAATTACAGATATTGCCTGCGCTAATTTTAATCCTGAACGATACAAAATTCTATATGCTTGTTTAATAGCTTTTCTTGACGATACAGAAATTCCTGCACGAGCTATACCTACACTATTTAAACCACAAACATTTGCAGGTCTACCATCTACAATTGTATATGGCACAACATCTTGTACTAATTTAGAAAAGCCTCCAACCATTGCATTTCTACCAATTTTTACAAATTGATGAACACCGGCAAAGCCACCAAGAACAGCCCTATCTTCTACAATAACATGCCCTGCAACAGATGCATTATTTGCCATAATAACATTATTACCAATAATTGCATTATGTGCTACATGCGTATAAGCCATTAATAAGCAATCATTGCCAATACGAGTTTCTTCTTCAGCTCCACAAGCTCTATGAATTGTAGCATATTCACGAACTTTTGTTCTATCGCCAATATATACATAAGATTTTTCGCCCACAAATTTTAAATCCTGTGGTTCTGCACCAATAGATGCTCCTGGAAAAATCACGCAATCTTTGCCAATTTTTGTCCATCCAGTAATAACCGCATGTGGTTCAATTCTTGTACCATCACCGATTTCTACATTTTCGCCAATAACTGCAAATGGACCAATTTCTACATTTTTTCCGATTTTGGCATTTTCATGAACTATTGCTAATGGATGTATTTTGCTTTCTGCCTCCATTTGTATTCACTCCTTAAAAACTACACCATTTGGTGAAATTCCATCATAGTAAAAGAGCCAATTAATTGGCTCTTTACACCTTAATTAATCATTTTATAAGTTTTCTGGTTTTTGTAAAGCAAAAGTAAAGTCACCTTGAGCTACTAATTTATCATCAACAAAACCTTCACAATGAACTTTACCAAAATCGCCACGAATTTTCACAATTTCAGATTTCATAATAAGCTGATCACCAGGAACTACTGGTTTTTTAAATTTAACATTATCCATACCGCCAAAATAAGCTAGTTTACCGCGGTTTTCTGCTGGATATAATAAAGCAAAACCACCAACTTGTGCCATTGCTTCTAAAATTAGCACGCCTGGCATAATTGGATGACCTGGAAAATGTCCTCTAAATTGGTCTTCATTTATAGAAATATTTTTTATACCTACTGCATATTTCATAGGTTCTAATTCAATAATACGATCGATCAATAAAAATGGGGGACGATGTGGTAAAACTTTTTCAATTTCAGGAATATCAATTCTCATAGTATAACCTCTCTTCTGCTTAAGTAAAGTCTGCAAGAATTTTCTTTGCTAACTTTGTATTTAATTCATGACCTGATTTTACAGCAATTACATGACCTTTTATTCTACCTGCTAATCTCAAATCACCAATAGCATCTAAAATTTTATGACGAACTAATTCATCTGGGAAACGAAGTTTATTCATCCAACCTTCATCATTGTAGACGATTACATTATCTAAATTTCCACCTAAACCTAATCCCATTTTACGTAAAGCTTCTACTTCTTTTTCATAAGCAATAGTTCGTGCTATAGCTATTTCCTTCTTATATAAATCTTTACTAGTAAATTCAAAATCATGATATTGTATACCAATTAATGGATGTGGATTTATGGAAGTAAAGCTCACACGAAAACCATCATAAGGCAATACCATTATAAATCTTTCTTTATCATCTATGCGATATACTTTATCAATTGTTATTATATCTGCTTCTTTTTCCTGTTCTTTTATTCCTGCTTTTTCTAGCAATTCTAAAAAAACATTTGCTGAACCATCTGTTACTGGTGGTTCTTCACTGTCAATTTCAATATAACAATTATCTATATCACTAGCAAATAGTGCTGACATTAAATGTTCTATTGTAAAAATCTTGACATCTCCATTACTAATCGTTGTCGCTCTTAATGTAGATGTAACATTACTTGCTATTGCTTTTATCTGTGTTTTTTCTGGTAAATCCGTTCTAATAAATACAATTCCTGTATCTACTGGAGCAGGACGCAATTTCATATTAACCTCTGTGCCTGAATGCAGACCAATTCCAGTATATGAAACATCTACCGCAATTGTTTTTTGCTTTATCATCGTCGTCCTCCTAAAAATTATATATAATTATTTTACAAGACAACGCTATTTACTGCAAGTTATTTGCTTCTTTTTTCTTTCTTTCAACATATTTCCATCTATCATGAAGCCAGAACCACTCTTCTGGATAATCTCTTATATGTTGTTCTACTAAACTAGTTAAGCTTGCCATCATATCATATATATCTTTTTGTTTGTCTTTTGTTTTAGCTGTAAAAACTGGTTCTAATACTGTTAAAATATGATGTCCTGGTCTTTTTTTATCTTCAGTAATAAAAGCTGGTAATATCGGTGCCGATTTAAATCTGCTCATCACTGCTGGACCTTGCACACAAGATGCCTCATAACCTAAAAATGGCATAATAATCCCTGTAGAACCACCATCTTGGTCCATAATTAACCCAATAAAATATTTTTGTCCAAGCATTTTCATCATTTCTTTGATATCCAATTTATCTGTTATATGCATACCTGTAAATGCTCGACAATAATTTATAAAATTATTTACACCTTCATTGCGTTGATGTTGAGCCACTCCTGCTATCTTCATTCCTTTATGAGTGAGTGCTGCTCCTATAATCTCCCAATTTCCACTATGTGCAGTAGCGATAACACCACCATTTCCATAGGACATAGCTTTTTTTATATTTTCTTCACCTTTTATAGTTACATATTTATCAATATTTTTACATATAACTTTAAATCGCAATACTTCCATGATCATTGGTCCAAATCTAGTCCAACTTTTCTTGGCAATTTGCTCAGCTTTATCAGTTGATACTTTTAAACAACGCTCAATATTATGGATTGCCATTTGTTTTCTTTTCTTAGGAACAACAATCCATGTTAATTCACCTAAAATTTTACCTATAAATCTTGCTACACTAGCTGGCAATAAACAACAAATATCACTTAAAAATACTAATATATGATATAGCATTTGTATCTCCTTTCACTTTATATTCCTATCTTATTTTTTCACAATATCAATTACTTTCTAAACTAATAAAATCTATAAAAAAAGTAGCTAAGCATTAGGGCTTGGCTACTTTAATAATCAAAGAATTACTCGATTTAATTATTTTTCTCTTCTAACGCTTTTAAACGCTTTTCCATTAATTTCAATTTTTTCATCATATCTGGCAAACGAGATTCATTTGCTTTAATTCTAAGCCATTCTTGATGAGGGCGAGCAGGAAAACCTGCATAGAATGAATTTTCTGGTACATCTGCAATAAGACCTGTACGTGCTGCCATAACTGAATTACTGCCAACCTTTATATGACCTTTAGAGCCAACTTGACCTGCAAATGTAACATTATGACCAACAATTGTTGAACCAGCAAGACCTGTTTGTGCTACAACTAAACAATTTTCTCCTAATACACAGTTATGACCAATGTGAACAAGGTTATCTACTTTTGTTCCTTTGCCAATCACTGTTGAACCTGTTGTTGCTCTATCAATTCCTGCATTACAGCCAATTTCAACATCATCTTCAATTACTACATTACCTACTTGTGGTACTTTTGTATGTTTTCCATCTTTAGTTATAAAACCAAATCCATCTGCACCAATTACTGTATTATCATGAATAATTACATTCTTTCCTACTTTGCAATATTCGCGAACACTAACACCTGAATGAAGAATTGTATTTTCATCTACACTAGCATATTGACCAATATAAACATTTGGATATATTTCCACATTATCGCCAATAATTGCATTATCATCAATATAGGCAAAATCCATTATAGCTACATTTTCACCAATTTTTACATTTTTACCTATATGTGCCTTAGAGCTGATAACTTTTTCTACTTTCAATTCAGGTTTAAAAATATTTAATAAAATATTGAAAGCTTCTCGAGGATTTTTTACTTTTATACAAGTTTTTGAAAAACCATCTACATCTTCTTGTATAATCACTGCAGCCGCATTACAAGCAATAGCTTCCTCTAAATGTGGGTCTACAGCAAAAGTTATTTCACTTGGACCAGCTAAAGCAATTCCTGTTGCACCTGTAATGACTAAATTCTCATCATAATCCCCACAAAGTTTACCATTTATTAAATTTGCTATCTCTGCTAGTGTTCTTTTCATAATATTACCCCTTTTTATTGCAACTTCTGAATTACATCGTCTGTAATATCAATTCCACCTTGAACTACAAACTCTTGTTTTTGAACTTGCATACCATTTGAACGCACTAATGTTTTTGGCACTACAGCAGATAATTCTTTTTCTGTTGATACTTCTGCGAGTACCTTATCCATTGTATTTTTTACTTGAGATTTATATTGCATATCTAAGCCTTGATATTGACGTTGAATATCCATCTGTGCTTTTTTAAATTCTTCATCCGACATAGTTGCTTTTTTGCTCATTAAATCTGTTTCTTTAGCTTCGATTTCTTTATTCTTAGCATCAATATTATCTCTAATTGTTTTTATTTGTGGTGCTTCATTCATAACTCGTTCAGCATCTAAATAACCTAATTTAGTTTCGCTTCCACAACCTGACATAAATACACTCATCAATGTAACAAGTGCTATTACTAACATTAATTTTATTTTCATGACACCCTATCGCCTTTCCATATATTATTTACCATTATTATTTTGCATTTGCTCATTTGTAAGTTCAGCCATTACATCGTCTGTAATATCAATTGCATCAGCACCAACTACCATACCATTTAAAACTGTATCATCAAAATTATCTATTTTTATATTACCAAAAAAATCTAATGTAGCTGGAACATCAGCAATAACTAATTTTAGATGTTTTTGAATTGCTATTTTCATAGCCTTACTAGCAATGTCTTTTAATATGCTTCTCTTTAATAAATTTATTTCATTTTCTTTTGTATGCAATAATATTATTAATCGTTCACTATCTTTTTTTCTAGCTTGAAGCATCTGCAATCTATCTTGAAGATATTGTGCCTCTCTTTTTTGTTCAGCTTGTTGTCTTTCTAAAGAGTTTTGTACATCTATTTGATGTATCTTTTGAACATTTATACCTAATTCTTGTTCTCGTTGTGCTCGCCACTTCATTAATTCATCAGCAACTTTTAAATTATATTGTTGCTCAATCAGCGCTACATTTTCTCCGCGTTCTTTTTTTAGCTGTTCTAATAATGTTAATAGATTATCTTTTTCTTCTTGAGTCAATCTCAAGTTTTCAGCATTATCTAATTTCATAGTGCAATTAAAAATAGCGTTTGTATATTTATCAGTTATTAATGTTTCTGCTTTATTTTTTTCAATAGATAATCTTTGTCTTATTTCATGTTCTTTTGTTATCGTTTCTTCTTTTAATTGTTGTTTAGCTTTTATTTCTTGTAAATTATTTTGTTCATCTACAACTTGTTCAAATACTTGACTTGCCGGATTTACTTGCGGTGGTTGCAATTGTTCTGTATTTAATGCATATGATTTTAATTTTATTAAAATCAATATCTTCTCGGCTTGCAATTTTTCTAATTTAGCATAATCACTATGTTTAGACATCAATTTATCTATATCTACCGTAGCTATTGCTGAATTAACATCTAATTGCACTGGAGGTTTTTGTGTTTGTTTATGCCAAATATATAAAGCTCCTATAATACATAATAATACACAAATACCACCTGTAATAATAGCACTTTTTCTACTCTTATCCTTTTTGTTCTCTTGCATATCATCATCTTTATCTTGCTCATTTGCCATAAAGCCACCTCCCTACAAATTTATTTAGATTATTAAAATACCGAGCATCACTGCATTTGCTCGGTATTTCATCTAAAAGCATAAAAATTAATTTTGACCAGAAGAATTTGTTGTATCTGTAGCTTCAGCAGAAGTTGCATCAGAACTATTAGTATTATCTGTAGTTACATCACCCTGAGCTTGAATTTTTGTTAAAACATCTTGAGTGATATCCTGTCCACCATATAATACATTGTTTTTATCTAATACAACATTAATATCTCTAGAATCAGCTACTGCTTTTACTTGTTCTTCTATGCTATTGCGAATAGGATCTATTAATTCTTTTTGCTTATCTTGCATTTCTTTTTGTTTTTGTTCTATAAATTGTTGCTGCTGTTCAGGTGTCATATTTGCAGCTTGATTTTGGAAATCTTCTTGAACTTGTTTTGCTGCTGCTTCATATTTTTCACGAGCAGGTTGCATTCCTGGATGTTCTGCAATAAGTTTGGAATAATCTACAATACCAACATTAGAAGAAGATGCTCCTGCCATACCAGATTGATATTGTGAAACTCCAAGAGCGACAATACTAAATACAAATACTGCTGCAATAATAACACTAATAATTTTTACTTGTTTCTTTTCGAAATTAATCAACTTTATCTTCTCCCTTTATAAGGCTTTTGCCTCTTAGTTAAAACACTTTAATTATAACAAACTAAAAATTCTTATTCAAGGAAAGAATTAACTGCAGAAAAAATTCTGCAGTTAATCTAAAAATATTACTGTTAGAAGTTTCCACCTACATTAAAATGAAGTCTTCCGCCATCTTCACCCCAACCATAATCAAGGCGAAGAGCACCTATTGGAGTTTGCATTTGTAGTCCTAAACCTACACTAGCATGTAAATCCAAATCATCTTCAATGGAACTCCATGGTCCCCAAGATTTACCACCCCAAGCATCACCTACATCTGTAAACAAAGCACCTTGTACTTTATTTACTAATGGGAAACGATATTCTACTGTACCCATTAACATTCTATTACCAGAAAATTGTCCATCACGATAGCCACGAAGAGAATTTTGACCGCCTACTTCAAATAAAGCAGCTTCTGGTAAATCTTCATTTGCATAACCTGCACTACCACGCAATGCCAAAACTTGTGCATGACCTACTTTATAATATTTTTGTATACTACCTGTCAATTTAGTATAATCAAAATCTCCACCTAAACCAGCATATTCAACAGATAGACTAGTTCTAGTCCCTTCAGTTGGGTAGAAAATATTATCTCTTGTATCACGAACCTGAGAAGCTATAATACTTCTAGTTTCCCCAAAGTTATTATCAAGCCATTCTGTATTTGTACTACGGTCTAAACCATCTTCATGTCCACGATATTCTGTATTATTTATTTTAAAACCTAAATAATTCATTGTATATTCATCTGTTGGACGACCAAAGTTTAATTCATACCCTTGATTTTTTTTATCGTAAGTTTCAATAAGATCACCGCCATTATCGTAATCATCATATTCAAACTTACGATCATAAATACGGAAAGTACCTGTAGTTTCTTTTTCATCAAGCCATGGTTTTGTATAAGAGATGCTATAACCACTGTCATCGCCATCTTCTCCACCAAATTCGTACATAGCTTTTACAGAATCACCAATTCCCATAAAGTTGCTATCACTAACACTAACCATACCTAAAAGACCATCTTCACTGCTATAACCAGCACCAATACCAAAAGAACCTGTACGTTTTTCAATAACAGTCAATTCCATGATGATATTATTTGGATCTTCTTTACCTGGTAAAATTTTTACACTAACATCTTCAAAAAATCCTAAATTATATACACGTTGCATACTACGACGTGCTTTCTTAGCATCAAATACTTCGCCTGGTTTTATACGCATTTCACGAGTAATAACATAATCTTTTGTTTTATCATTACCTTTTACTACATAACCTTCAAGAATACCTTCATTAAAAGTTAAAGTTAAATTACCACTTTCATCAATAGATATATCTCTTAATTTTGCCAAAATATATCCATCTTGGCGATAGCTAGCTTCAATATTTGCTAAATCTGTATTCAATTGACGAATATTTAAAATTTCGCCTTTTTTTACAGTTAACATATCTTCAATTTTATCTGTAGAATAAACTTGATTTCCTAAAATCTCTACAGAATTTAACACAGGATTTTCCATTACATGATAAGTTATTTTTACACCTTCAGGGACAACTTCATAAGAAGGATAATTATCATAAAAATAGCCTGTATTATAAATATTATTTCTATCTTGTTCTATATTTTTTATATTGAATTTGTCTCCAGCTTTTATAGTTAAAACATTTAAGATATCTTCTTTAGCTATTTTTTCATTTCCCACAACATCTACACTGACTACTGTCATATCTGTATATGCACTATTATTATTTTTAATAGTTTCTTCTGTTGGTCTTTGTTCTTTCCAAGTATTCATTTTAGCAATAGCTTCAGAATCTTGTACTTTATCCACTTTATTTTTTTTGTCATTATTGATAACAATTTCTTTGTCTTCTTTTGCAGCCTCATTGTCTGCAGATACATCTTGCATTGTTTCATCAATTTTTGCTGCTACTACTTCTTCAGTTAAGCTTTCAGCAGATACAATATTTTCATGTACATTATTATCTGCAACATTTGCAAAACAATTATTTATACTAAAGGCACTGATATTAGCCATGGCTAACGCGCAGACTAATAATTTATAATTTTTCTGTTTCAAACAAAAAACCTCCTTAATTTGGCAAAATTCACCAATATTGTAATTTTATCACAACTATATTAAAAATAATATCTTTCATATGAAAAAAGTTATGATACTCAAGAAAATATGAGTATCATAACAAATTCATCTTAAAAATAAATTAAAATTTCCACTGCATTTCTAATTTTATATTATATACACCATCATCTTCTACTTCTGTGATAATACCTACATTATTATTCATATAATATTGTAAGCCCACCCTATTTAAATCATAATTTATGCCTTTTGTATAACGAAGCATAACCTTATCTGACAAATATTTTCCAATTTGAACACTATACACATCGCCATCATCTGTATCAAAGCGTTTTTTAGCACTATCAGATAAGCTATCTCGAGAAATTCTAAATTCATCCAAATTCAATACATTTCTTAATGTACCCTCAATTTCATTTAAGAAACTCATCTGTAATCCCACAGATGCTAAGGATAGTAAATCATCTTCTGTTATTTCTCCAGAACTGCCTTCTTTATAATCTGTTCTAAATGCCAATAATTTTATTATTTCTGCATCATTCATTGCTGGTTCAGAAAACAATCTCGGTTCTAATTGCTTATCTAAAGGACCTTGTAGGCTTGCAAATATTTTTGTTCTATCAAGTCTAGTCACAGCTAGAAAATCTATACTTGGGAAGAACGAATCTACTTGATTAAATACTATATTACCTACTTCAATCTTAAAGATATTTTTCAAAACATTAATTGTTCCTTTATCAACAGTTAAACTACCTGAAGATTTTGGATGAATAGTTGTTCCTTTTATGTTAAAAGCACCTTTTATATACAAATCATATAATAAGGCATCATAAGCATGTACATTGTCACCTAAGGTAACATTTATATCTAATAACATTTCAGGAAGCGGTGTATCCGTTGTTTCTGGAAGCGGTGGCATAGAAACTTCGATATTATTAAAGTCAAGATTAGTTATCAATTTTGGCAATCTTCTACCATGAAATTCTTCTTCGATTAATTGTAAATTGCCCACTAAATGACCTGTATAATAATCTGACACAATATCTAAATTATTTAAATCAAGATTAAAGCTGTAACCTGTAATACCTTGACTTGTGAGATGTGCCATTCCTACTAAATTATAATCTCCTTCTCCCATTTTACCTGTGAAACGCTTAACGGTCATTAAGTCTTGGTCAAAATCTATATCCACATTTATATTTTCTAATGGACTATCTATATATTTAAATTTAATAGCACTATCTACTGTAGATATATTTCCTTTAAAATTAGGTTTTTGTACTGTTCCTGTAATATTTAAATCACCTTGGACATTACCCATAGACCATTCAACAAATGGTGTTAACGATGGCAATATATTTAAATCTGTATTTTCCAAATAAACCTTTAAGTTCATCTGTTGATTTATATTTTGCTCATTTCTTTTATCCATTTCTAAAGCTGCTATCGGTATACTGCCTTCTGCTTTTATTGCACATTGACCTTTATTCGCAGCCATTTGATTTATATAAATTACACCATTTTTTAAATTTGCTAATGCATAAGCATTATCAAACTGAGTACCATCACCTTGCGTATAAATAGAAATATCTGCTGTTGGCTCATCAATTGTACCGCCAACTTGAATATCACCGTTCATAACACCATTTATATTTATATTCATATCACATAAATGAGTTAATAGATTTACATCCATATTACTAGCTGATATTCGTGCATCTATAGGGCCATTTTCTAAATCTATACTGCCTTGAGCCGCCACTTTACCTGCACCTTGTTCAGCATAGAATTTATCTATTTTCACGACTTTATTATCCAATTCAGCATCGATTTGAATATTTTGTAATGGATAATCTTTTAACGTGCCATCTATCATCGTACCATTCAAATCAACATGTGGATTTTCATAAGTACCATTTAATTGTGCTATACCGTCAAAACGACCATTTAATAAATTATTTTTTAAATTAGCCATGGACATTGCTGCATTGATATCAGCTTGAACAATAATCGCTTTTCCTTCAACTTGCTTAGTATTTAAATTTACTGCTCCATTGAAATCAAATTCACCATTATTTTGTTTAAATTTAAATTGCTCTAAACTTAAAATTCTATTAGCTAATTTTAAATGACCATAAATATCATCTATATTTTCACCATTTAAGACAATATCATCTGCCTGCAAAATACCATCAAAATTTAAAGCACCCACTTTACCAGTTAAAACACCATCAAAGCTTGCTTTTCCTGATACTGGATAAGGTAAATCTACTTGTAATTTATCAATTAAGATTTCATCTGCTTTAAATTTAAAATTCATTTCTTTATTTTTATCTAAATTACCAGATAAAGTAGCTTTAATAAATGGTGATGTTATTACAAAATCTTTTAAGACTATATCACCATCATTATATTCATATGTCCCATCTACTTGCGTAATTAATATACCATATAAACTACCTTCATAAAAATGCACATTACCTGTAGCTTTTATATCTTGTAAATTACCTGTTAGATGTATACTATTATCTACATTTCCTGTTATTTTAAATTCTGGCATAACAACTTGCATCAAATTTTCTACGCGTGCTTGTTTTGTTTGCACTACCATATCAATAAATTGTTTGCCTTTAAAACCTAATACTCCAGTGGCTTCATGCGTAATTTCACCATCATTGATAAACTGACATCTGTCTACACGCATACCATCTAAATTACCCACCGCATTTACTAATAATGAATCAAATGGCTGATTTAATATCGAGCCATCTTTTGCCATTAAATCAATTCGCAATACAGGATTATCTAAATCACCAGACAATCTACCACTAAAATTAGCATCTCCAGAAATCTCCATATCTGGTAAATAATTTTTAACTAAAGACATATCTACATTTGAAGCATAAAAATCTGCATTTATATTATCATTTTGCAGACCACCTTTAGCTGCCAATTTTCCTCCATTAGCAAAACTAGCCGTTAAAGCATCAATTTGAAGTAAATCTTTTTCTTTATAAAAAGAGGCTTCTAGTTTTTCTACTGGTATATTATCATAACTTCCATTATTTACCTCTAATCGACCACTGAGGTCTAAGTTTTCAAATTCTACACCTTGACCTTTAAAATCGCCACGAATAATAGCATTACCTGTAATTACTTGTGGTAAATAATTATTAAAAACAGACATATCTATATTAGATGCTCTAAATGAACCTTTATATGATAAATCAGCTAAATCACATTGACCAGATGCCCAAATCCAACCATTGGCAAAATCTGCTCTAAAATCATCAATGAATACTTTATTATCTCTATATCTAGCCTGAATATTTATATCTTCTATAGGATAATCATATATATATCCTAATTTAGAATTAACTTGAGCACCAATACGTATATCATCTAAAGTACCATAAATAGCACTTACAAACGAAACTTCGCCATTAAATGGTATACCTTCAATAAATAATTCAGGTCTAAAACTTTTACTTTCTGCAATTAAACGCAAACGCGGTTCAGTCATATAGTCTTCAATATTTCCATGAACAGCTACTTTTTGTCCTTGAGCACTTCCACTTACAAATAATTGTATATTTTTATTATTTAATAAAATAATACCTCGTATATCTTCTACATTTTGACCTAAGACTTCACATGCACCATCTACAAAACTAACAGAACCATCTAAAGTATATTGATTTTCTAAATTACCACTAATTGTTATATTTGCCTTATTTATAAAACCTTGTTTTATATTAACATTAGCTAAATACTCTTCTGGTATAAATGGCAAGTATTTCAAAATATCTAAATCTTGCGCTTTTATTTCTAAGTTAGTTTTGATTACTTCACCTACAACACCATCAAATTCTACTAAAGCATCTTCATGATTTAAACTACCATCAAGATTTATAGCTGTTAAATCTGCGCAATCTGCTTCTAAATTAATTTTATCTATGGATAATTGCTTTCCTTCAAAGCGCAATTTAGATTGTCCATTTTCGACTTTTACAATTCCTTTGAAATCAACAGGTGTATCTGAATCTTTATCTATTAAATCTTCTACGTTCCATGAACCATCACTGCGCTGAATAATATTAACCTCAGGATTGATGACATCTACTTCACTTAATCCTGCCAATGGAGATTGTCTCAAAATCTGCCAAAAATCTATAGTAAATACTACCTTATCCGCTTTTGCTATTAATTCATTTTCTTTATCATAAATTTCTACATCATCTATAGCTGCTGAATTTGTAGATACAATATATAACGAATTTATATTTATTTTCGTACCTAAGATATTTTCTACTTGTTTAGATATTAAATTAGCCGTTTCTTGTTTGAAAGATTGAGAGTTTATCCATAAAAAAGTCATTAAACTTATACAAAATATTATAAATACACTAGCTCCTACAATAATTTTAGACTTTTTTTGCATCTAACTCACCTCTATATTAAATAGTTAAATAATCTCTATACTAAGAAACGGGAACTATTTTAGTTCCCGTTTAAATAGTTTATTCTGTTTTTAGTATAGCATGAATTTATTATAGAGAAAATATCTTAATATGTTTTTGCTGCTACTGCTTGAACATCTAAATCAACAGGAAGACCCATTGCTTTATCTAACTGAGCTTTACTTACATTGTAATCATAAAGAGCTTGTACATAATTTGTTTTTGCTGTAGTCAAAGCAACTGCTGCATCCATAACATCGATATTAGTACCTACACCTGCAGTATAACGAACTTGTGCGATAGTATAATCTTCACTTGCTTGATTTACTGCTACACTTGTTGTTTGAATATTTTTTTCAGCAGAAAGTAAATTCAAATATGCTTGATGTACTTCTAATTGAATGCCTTCATTTACATATTGAGCATTTTCTTGAGCTTTAGCTAAAGCTGCTTCTGCTTGTCTTACCTGCGCTTTAGTTACATTGTTATCAAAAAGGTTCCAACTAGCTTTAACACCAACTTCTGATTTTTCTGCTGCATCATTATTAAAAGCATCATCGCCATCAACAGTGTAACTTGCATAAGCAGAAAGTTGTGGTAGATTACCAGCTTGGGCTGCTTTTACACTTGCTTTAGCTTGTTCAATAGCTTTAGCTGCTGCAACACCATCTGGACGATTTGTCATTGCTAAATCCATGCATTCAGCTAAGCTTAAATCATATTTTGTATATTTTAATTCATCTTGAATATTAATTTTAGTATCTATAGGTAAACCAATTAAATTATTCAAAGAAGAAATAGATAAATCATAATTATTTTCTGCATTTACAAGATTTTGTTTAGCATCTGCTAATTCTACTTGAGAGCGCAATACATCAGATTTAGCTACTGTACCTGCAGCATATTTAGCATTAACTGTATCTAAATGTGCTTGCAATTGATCTACAGTTTCCTGATTTACACCTACTAAATTACGACACTGTAAAATATTATAATAACCTTTTGTTGTATCATATTTAATCTGTTGTTTTGTATTTTCCAAAGTCAAATCGCTGATATCTACACCGATTTCTTTACTTTTAATATTATTTTCTAATTGTCCACCTGTATATAATGGAATAGAAGCTTCTACCACATTTTGATAAGTAGAATCTCTATTTTGTAAATCATATGTTTCGCCACTAGCAGCAGCTGCTACTGTTTGCCAATTGATAGAAAAGCCTTTTTGACCTTTTGCTTCACTCAATGCCCAACGAGCTGAATCTGTATCATATACAGACTGTTTTATAGTTCTATTATTTTCCAATGCTAATTCTACTGTATTATCTAAAGTTAAATCTACAGTATCTTGTGCAAAAGCTAAATTACTACCACCTAAAAATAATGAGCCACTTAATAACACAGCTGTTATTGTTTTATTTAAAGACTTTTTATTCATTTTCAAATCCTCCCAAATTAAAATTCATGTCTTAAGCCTACATAAGCGGCTCTTTCATCTGAATCATTAATATCTTTTATCTGACCTATTAAATATGTGTCTTGCGCCACTTCATATTGACCTTTTAATTTAACTCTTAAATCATTAGGATCATAAGCATCTACAGAAATTTTTCCTTTTTCTCCTGCTTTTAAGTCAACACCTACGCCGACTTTATCATCAACTAATCCACCTCTACCTGTAAAAATGCCATTACCTGTTCCTATCTGTAGATTAGTACCACTATCATCACCGCCAATATCATCGGCGCCTATTAGCAAAAAAGAATTTGGATCTGTATAAACTTTTACATCAGCATTTACCATCCATTCAGATTGCCCACCACTGTACAATGCTTCTACACCTGGCTTAACTTCAATAGAAGACACTTTACTCATCATATTATCTGCACGCTGTGATATATTATCTGCGTTGCTGATTATGTTTTTCAAGCTTTGTGCTGTCTGTGGGTCTGCAACTACAGTTTCCATATTAGTTGCCATTTTTTTTACACTTTCACTAGTTGCTGATAAATTAGCAATAGCAACTTTCATATTATTAGCAGTTTCGCCATCACCAGCAAAATCATTTATCATGATTTCAATTTCATCTGCAGCCTTAGCCATACTAGCTGTCATTGCAGATAAATTTTTAATCATATTATCAATGTCTTGCTGATTATTAACTGCTAATGTGGACATCACTTGCATTAATTGATTCATATTTCCAGTTAAATCTTTAAGATTTACTGCTGTTTGAATTAAAGATTTCTGTACATCTTGATTACCTAAAATGTCATTCATACTTTTTATCAAACCTCTTACATCATCTAAAGTCACACTAGCTTGAACCAATAAATAATCTAATCCTTTTTCATCAACACCATGTACTTCTTCTCCACCTACTAGATACTCACCAGATGGATGTTGTGGTGGCATGATGCTGATAAATTTTTCACCCATTAAACCATCACTACTAATGGTAAATAATGAGTCTTTTGCAATCTGCATATTACCTTTTATGACAACAGTAACTCTTGCCTTATCTTTATAAGCTTCAATCGCTGATACTCGCCCAGCATCAATACCGGCATAACTAACACCAGCACCTATCTTTAATCCTGTAACTTGATTAAAAGTGATATCAAAAGTATAGTCTTTTTCTTTGCCAAAACTAAAGCCACTTAAATAAACTATAATACCAATTAATAAGGCTAAGCCGATTGTCGTAAAAATCCCTACTTTTGCTTCATTGGACATTTTTTCACCTCTTTCTAATTTGGCTAACATTTATAAATTCTAAAACTCTACTATCTGTGGAATTTCTTATTTCATCTGGAGTGCCAATTGCTATCATCTCACCTTGATACAACATAGCAATTCTATCTGCAATATAAAAAGCACTTTTCATATCATGTGTTACCACTATAGAAGTAACACCTAATAATTTTTGCATCTGTACAATAAGCTCATCAATCTTAGCAGAAGTTACAGGGTCTAAACCCGAACTTGGCTCATCATACAATAAAATTTTTGGCTCAAAAGCAATTGCCCTAGCTAAACTAACACGTTTTTTCATACCACCAGATAATTCATTCGGCATGTAATTTGCAAAACCAGATAAACCTACTAAATTTAATTTTTCTTCTACAATTTCTTTGATTTCCTTGGCAGATAATTTGCTATGCTCTTGTAAACCAAAGCCTACATTATCGCCTACACTCATTGAATCAAATAACGCAGAATATTGGAAAACCATCCCCATATTTAAACGTACTTTATCTAGTTCTTCTTCTTTTAATTTTGATATTTCTTTACCATCAATGAAAATCTGTCCTTGCTCAGGTCGTAACAGCCCTATTAATAATTTCAATAAAGTCGATTTACCTGAACCGCTACCGCCAATTATAACTAAGGTTTCACCTTTATTAACCTCAAAATTAATATTGTTTAAAATCAATCTATCTTTAAAAGATTTATATATGTTGACTACTTTTATCATTATACCACCTCAACGATAAAGCAACATAGATAATAAACAATTACTAAAGAATATAACAATAATTGAAATTACGACAGAACGAGTCGTTGCTTTACCTACACCTTCTGCACCATTTTGAGCATTTAAACCATAATAACAACCTACAATAGCGATAATTGCACCAAATACAATGGATTTTAATAAACCACCTGTTATATCATGAACATCTACAAAAGTGTCTATTGAATGTAAATACATATAAATATTAATATCATAATATTCTGCTACCATCCAACCACCAATAGAGCCAATGACATCACCAAAAACTACTAAAATAGGCAACATAAACATACAAGCTATCAATCGAGGTACTACTAAATAACCAATTGGATTAGTAGCCATAACTTTTAAAGCATCAATTTGTTCCGTTACCTTCATTGTACTGATTTCAGCTGTTATAGCTGCACCAACTCTACCGGCTGTTACAACACCTGCTAAAACTGGCCCAAGTTCACGTCCTACAGCAATAGTTACTATACCACCTACTGTAGATTGTGCCCCTAAACGAATAAATTCTGTAGCAGTCTGCAATGTTATTACCATACCTGTAAATAACATCGTAAGTGTTATGATCGGCAATGTATCTACACCTAAATGTGACATTTGCTGAAAGACATGTCGCATTCTCGGAGGATATCTTAATTGTGCAATCGTATTGCCTATTAAAATAGTAAATTGCCCTAAAGTTTCTAAATGACCAATAACAAATCTCCCTATTTTTTCAAAAAATCTTATTATCATTTTATAAATCCTCAACTTTATAGCTATTAACTTTATCGAAAAAAATATCCGTGAGAAAGACTCACGGATATTTTCTCACTATTCGATTTTAGCAATGAATTTAAAAATAGTAAATAGTTATTTACTTTTTTTTAAGCTTTTAATCATTTTTTAATATTTATACTCGTTTGGATAAAATTATCGATTACATAATCTGTAGATATTTTACTTTCACGATTTTTATTGAACTCTTCTCGTTCTTTTTTACTCATTTTACCAATTTCTTCAGATAATTTTATAGCTTCTTTTATCGCTTTATCTTGATCTTTTTCGCTTTCTATATCAATTGTTGGTGAAATAACTATTTCATTGTTTTTATTCAAATTTTTTATTTCATTCAAACGGTCAACTGTAGATAATTGAGCTATATCTTGCGGTGTTACAACTAATCCACTTTGTAAAACTTGTCCTAATTGTACAAAGCCACCACCTTTTACTTCTAAAAACATTTGACCTTCTTTTTGAGTTTTAGGAATGGTGTATGGTATAGTTACTGTCACATTTTCTCGACGATATGGTTTTAATGTCACATTAAAATTAACTAATTCACCTGGTTTAGCTTCTTCTCTATCTGGAATAGCACTAACAATAGAAGCAGTTTTTCTACTAGAAGTAAAATCTACATCTACTTTTACATCTAAAATATTAGAAGGTTTATCCATATTTGTGCATAAGAAATACAATGCTTGTGTCAATTCTCCCACCGTAAATTGACCGACATCTTTAGGATCATAAAACATATTTTCTCGCTCAAATTTTCCTTCAGGAACTTCATCTGTCATTATGGTAAATTTTATTTTTGATGTACCATAACTTGCTCTATCTGCCGTTCTATCCATGGAAGCATATACAATACTTGATGCTAAAGTTGGCAAAATATCTTCATCATATGCAATTTTGGATACAAAGGTTTCTTCTTTGCCTAAATTTCTATCTTTTACTTTAACCCTTACAGGAATAGAAGATGGATATTCATTTAAAATTCCACCTACACCACTGAAACGGTCTTGATTAACTCTACCGATGATCTTTCCAAAAGAACTTACCTTCACGCCATTTAAGATACCACCTGCTGAGCCTATAATATCAGCTTCAGTCATAAAATAATTTACATTTCCCTTGTAAGTCATTGCATGACCAAATCCCAATATTTTATTGCCTTCAACAGCTGTTACTGTACCTGTTCCCCCAGCAGAAAAATCACCATAAGCCATAACTACGCCTACAGGATCGCCAGCTTTCAAAGTTGCATTTTGCTTGATATCACTATCTTTATTTCCCATAGGAGCACTGATAAATTCCCCTGTATTATACGGTGTCATATTTTTATATTTTAAATTATTAGCTAAGAAATTTAAGGCATTATCATTAAAACCTGAAACATAAATCGGCATCATCGAAGTATTATTAAAACTACTTGCTTGAGCTTTATTTTGTTTTTCTAAGCTTTTCAAAATAAAATCAGTCAAAGATATATGTTCTTCTAATTTATCAGCATTAACATCTGTTTTAGAATTATCTTCTAAATCTTTTATGATTTTATCTGTTTGCACAATGTCAGCATCAACATCTGTTTTATCTTCTTGCGTTTCTATATCAAGACCACTTAATATTTCTTCTAAGCGTTTTTGTGCCTTACCTTTTACAGCTTCTTGCCCTTCTGGTGTCGCTAAATGTTTTGATTTATATTTTTCTACTTCTTTATCAATATTTTCATCGTAATTATCTTGATTTTTTTCATACTCTCCTAGTGAAGGTATTTTTACTTTTTCTATATTAGATTTATTTATCACAGCTAAAGAATCTGGCAAAGTCCAAATCTTTAACATTTCTTCAATAGGTGTTATATAAAATTTATATGGTAATACATCTTGACCGACAGCTCTAGCAACTGCACCAATTAATTTGCCATCAACGTATACAGGACTACCACTCATGCCATGAATAACGCCATTTGTTTCATCAATAATCGGTCCATATGCACGCGCTAATATCTGTTTTGATGAGCCTTTTCCATTATTGACTACACCTATTATTTCTACATTGAAACTAACCTGCTGTGCTCCTTGAACTACAGTTTCTGCATAACCTTGCATCCCTGGTTTTAATTCTGACGTTGTCATTATTGGAGGCATAGCTAATGCAGAATTTGTATACAATAACAACATTAAACATATCGTTACTAAATATTTTATCATTAATACTACACCAATTCTCTTTCTCTTATTATTCTAGCTGTTCAACATATACTACTACTTGATTTGGTGTTATATTATCACCAACTTTTACTAAAACTTGTTTTACTACACCATTAACAGTTGCTCTAGCAGCTGCTGAAGTACCTGTAAGTGTAGATATTTCCACTAGAGAATCTCCCATTTTCACAGTAGTACCTTCTGCCACTGTTGAACTTACTGTCCCTGCAATTACTGCTTTTTGTTCTACTTGTTTATTTCCCATAGCCAATCCTACTGTAGTCAACAATATTAAAGCTATAATCGTCGATAAGATTAAATATTTTCTTTTCATCTCAATCACTTCCTTTAATAAATCTTTTATTTTTCCCATTAAATTCGTTTTAAAATAAAATTATTCTAATTTGATAATACCATATCCTTGTATTCTTAACAAGCTAACGGCGTACAGCTGTAAGTGCTGTTGCTACAGGTCTTTCCATTCCATCTGATGGAGAATTTACTATTTTTCCACCGATAACTAATTCAGATGAACCGCCACCATCAAAATTAACAGCATCAACAACTTCCATACCAATTAAAAATCTAGCAAACTCATCAAGCATCATACCTTTACTATGAGCTTGTCTACCATCTAAAACTGCAAATAATACATTTCCATTTTTTAAGATGCCCACTGCTGTTCTAGGCGCTCTAGCCCCTGTAACATCTGGACCAATCTGTTCTATAGATGAAGTTATATCAACTTGACCATTTTTCACTAAACGAGGACCTGCGCCTAAAATATCTGTAGCGCTATCCCATGGAGTATTTAAAATCTGATTTACTACTAAATCATCGCCTACATTTAAACCTGATAATATATTTTTCCCATTACCTGTTGCAGATACAACAATTTCACCAGGTCTTAAAAGGCTATTGCCACTATTTATTTTTACAATTTTATTATCTTTTACTACATATTCAATACCACTATTATCTGTACCTGTGGATTTTCCATAATATTGATTATATAACATTACACTATCACTTGTTCTTGTGCCGTTTAAACCAGAAACGTATACATCTCCATTTTTACTTTGCACAATACCACTATAACTTACATCACCAATATAAGGTGTTCCATCTGCTAATACACCAAATCCAGTGCGTGTCAAATACATAGAAGAAACTAAATCTCCTGCAATTTTAGTTACACCATATAATTCCTTACCAGAACCAAAATAAGAAGCATTTTCAGCTACTGCCGCATTTACATAATCAGACATAGCAGAAACTGTATTTTTTGCCATCTTATCTCCGCCACCTAAAACAGGTACAAATTTAAAATATTTAGGACTAACTTCTACTAACTGAGCATGTTGTTTTACACCTGATTTTTTGCTGTAATAAGAAATCTGTGTTAATCCTGGCTCTAATTCTTTAGTAATGCTATATTCATAATCTTTTTGCACATCTATATACAATCTTCGAGGATTATTTAATTCTCCCATATCAAATGCGCTATTATCTGTTACTTTTATAACAACACAACTTGTTTTATCATCACTATATACTTCTAAAAACGGAACTGTATCATCATTTACATTGATACCACTTAAATATTGTTTATTTATAGGTTCAGAAAAATCTACCATTATATCGCCATTTGGCTGTTGTTTTACATCATATTTTGTATCAGCATTTATATCAAAAACAACTCTAACTTTATCTGATGCTTTACTAAAACGAATAGAATTTATCATAGATTTTTCTATTTTTTCTGTAGTTATTTTAGTTTGTATATTCTTGGCTGAATTATTCTTTGCATTTGCGACAGGTAATTGGAATAAACATATTCCCACCATCATAAATATAAATATTTTTTTTAAATTCATCTTTTTATTCCTTTTGTATCTCATATATTTTATCAATTAAATTTATTTTACTAAGAAAAAAAGACTGCTAAAGCAGCCTTTTTTTATTCTTCTATTTTACGTTCATGTCCATTTGATTTTTTACTAATTCTAGTAATTTTATCCATATATTCAAGAGCTTTACCAGTACCAATAGCTACGCAAGTCAATGGATCATCTGCTAAATAAGTAGTAATGCCAGTTTCTTTTTGAATTAAGCTATCTAATCCATAAAGCATAGCACCGCCACCAGTCATGATAATACCTCTATCCATAATATCAGAAGATAATTCTGGTGGAGTATCTTCTAATACACGTTTTACACATTGTACAATGGAAGATACTGGTTCAGCCAAAGCTTCACTTACTTCATCAGATTTTACTTCAATTGTTTTTGGAAGTCCTGTAATCAAATCGCGACCACGAATTTCAATTTTTTCATCACGAGCTCCTGCAAAAGCTTGTCCTACTTCAATTTTAATAATTTCAGCTGTGCGTTCACCGATCATTACATTATGTTTATTTTTTATATAAGTGATAATGCAATCATCAAATTTATCACCAGCCATGCGAAGTGAATCGCTTACTACTACACCACCTAAGCTGATTACAGCGACATCAGTTGTTCCTCCACCGATATCTACTACCATGCAACCATTTGGTTCAGCTACATCAAGACCTGCACCCATAGCAGCTGCCATTGGTTCTTCAATAAGTTCAGCATGACTTGCTCCAGCTTGCATTGCAGCTTCTTGAACAGCTCTTTTTTCTACTGTAGTTATACGAGAAGGTACACATATCATGACACGAGGTCTAAACATAAAACGACGTCCAGATACTTTACCTATAAAATATCTAATCATTTGTTCAGTAATATCATAATTAGCGATAACACCATCTCTAAGTGGTCTTATAGCTACAATATTTCCAGGAGTACGTCCAATCATACGACGAGCGTCTTCACCAATAGCTAAAATACGATTAGTATCATTATCTATAGCCACAACGGAAGGCTCACGCATAACAATACCTTTACCTTTTATATAAATAAGGACATTCGCTGTTCCAAGGTCAATCCCAATATCCATGGACATTCCAAACATTTATCCTACTTCCCTTCTCTTACCAAATTATAAGTTAATTATCTAGTTTTAATACTTTATAATATATAATACATATATTAATTTGGCAAGAAAAAGCTACTTTAAATACGATTAGCTCAAAATAAATATTATTTCTAAATTTTAATATAATTCCTTCTATATATAGTTATATTTATTAAATTTATCTTAATATATTTTCCTTTTATTATAATAAACATAACTTATATTTATATTCATAAAAGTTATGGATAAGATAATTGACAATCAATATTTCAAGTGTTATTATGTGGTCATAATAATTAGTATAAAACTTAGGGGGTATATTATAATGTTTAAAGGTAAAGTTGTCATTGTTGGAGCTAGTAATGTAGGTTCTGCTGTTCTTACAAAACTTTTAGATTTCCAACTTGCTTCTGAAATTGCACTTATCGACTTAAATGAAAATAAATGTAAAGGTGAAGCTCTTGATGCTAATGATGCCACATCTTGTATTCATAGCTTAAATATCAGAACTTACTATGGTGATTACTCTGACTGCAAAGATGCTAGTTTAATCATCATTACAGCTGGTCCAAGTATTAAACCAGGTGAAAAACCTGACCGTTTAATCTTGTCTAAAACTAACTGCAAAATTATGAGCAGTGTTATGTCTGAAATTGTAAAATACACTAAAGATGCACTCATTCTCATGATTACAAATCCTCTTGATGTAGCTACTTATCATGTATCTACGCAATTTGATTATCCTCGTGAAAAAATCATTGGTACTGGTACAATGCTTGAAACTTTCCGCTTACGCAGAATTATTGCTGACCGTTATCATATAGACCCTAAAAATATTCATGGTTATGTTCTTGGTGAACATGGTAACTCTGCATTCACTGCATGGAGCACAGTAAATGTTGCAGGTCTTGGTCTTGAACATGTTGATGAATACTTCCATTTTAATGACAAACTTGATAAAAAAGCTATTGAACAAACACTCGTAAATAGAGCATATGATATCATTAACTTAAAAGGTTATACAAACACTGGTATCGCTATGGTAGCTGCTCGTTTCACAAAATCCTTTATGTACAATGAACATACTATTTTACCTATGTCTGCTGTATTAGAAGGAGAATATGGCTTAAGTGATGTAGCTCTCAGTATCCCTCGTATGATTTGTGCTGATGGTATCGTTCGTTCCTTCGCTCCACATCTTCCAAAAGAAGAACTTGATTTACTCTATGCTTCTGCTGAAAGTGTAAAAAAAGCTATCGCAAGTGCTAAAGAATAAATCATTTTAAAATTAAAGCCCTCAGATTAACTGAGGGCTTTTTTATTAACTAAAATCATCATTAAACTAAATAATATAAAAAAATGCGAACTTAAATTTAAGTTCGCATTTTTTATAACTTACTTTAATTAGCAAGTTTTACATTCTTCGTAGATACCAGCTTTTTTTAGTGTTTCAACCATAGTATCACCCATATGAGCTACAGTTTTAGCAACTTCAATACCTACTTCGTTCAAAGCTTTGATTTTATCTGCTGCAGAGCCTTTGCCACCTGCAATAATAGCACCAGCATGACCCATACGTTTACCTGGAGGCGCCTGCTGACCGCTAATGAATGCAGCTACTGGTTTTTTCATATTTGCTTTAATCCATGCAGCAGCATCTTCTTCAGCATTACCACCAATTTCACCAATCATCATAACAGCTTTTGTTTCAGGATCTTCATTAAATGCTTTTAATACATCAATGAAATCTGTTCCTTTTACAGGGTCTCCACCAATACCTACGATAGTTGTCTGACCAAGACCTGCTTTTGTCATCTGATCCATTGCTTCATAAGTCAATGTACCAGAGCGAGATACGATACCGATATGACCTTTACGATGAATTTTTCCTGGAATAATACCAATATTACATTCATCAGTTGTCATAATACCAGGGCAGTTTGGACCGATAAGACGAGTTTTCTTGCCTTCTAAAGCACGACGAACTTTTACCATATCTAAAACAGGAATATGTTCTGTTACACATACTACTATATCAAGATTAGCATCAATAGCTTCTAAAATACTATCTGCTGCAAATCTTGCAGGTACGAATACTACAGAAGCATTTGCACCTGTTTTTTCAACAGCTTCTTCTACTGTATTGAAAATTGGCACACCGCCTACAACTTGACCGCCTTTTCCTGGTGTTACACCACCTACGATATTTGTACCATATTCAAGCATATGTGCTGTATGGAACATAGCAACTTTACCAGTTGCCCCTTGTACAATTACTTTTGTGTCTTTATTAATAAAAATTCCCACGAACTATTCCCTCCCGCATCAGGCATTTTTTACTAATTCTACGATTTTCTGTGCACCTTGTTCCATGGATTCTGCCATGATAAGACCTGGTACATTTGCATTTTTCAAAATTTCGCGACCTTCTTCAACGTTAGTACCTTCAAGACGTACAACGATTGGAACATTGAGGTCAATTAATTGACTTGCTTTTACTATACCTTCTGCAACTTTATCACATCTGTTAATACCACCGAAAATATTAACAAAAATACCTTTTGCTTGACCACCTTCAAGCATGATTTTAAATGCTTTAGCATTATCTTCTGGAGAACTTTGACCACCAATATCCAAGAAGTTTGCAGGTTCTCCACCGTAATATTTAATAATATCAACAGTAGCCATTGCAAGACCTGCACCATTTACCATACAAGCAACGTCGCCACCTAAGTTTACATAGTTAAGACCAAGCTCTGCAGCTTCACGTTCTTTATGATCTTCTTCTGTTTCATCGCGCAATGCTTGAATTTCTGGATGACGGAATAATGCACTATCATCAAAATTCAATTTAGCATCAAGAGCCATTACTTTATCATCTTCAGTGATTACAAGTGGATTGATTTCTGCTAAAGAACAATCTTTGGCAATGAATAAATTATAAAGATTTTGCATTAAAGCTGCTGCACTACGTACAGATGCTGGAGTGAAGTTCATTTTAAAAGCCATGCGAGTTGCTTGGTAAGAAGTAAGCCCTAATAATGGATCAATATATTCTTTGAAGATTTTTTCTGGAGTTTTAGCTGCTACTTCTTCAATTTCCATACCGCCTTCTTCAGAACCAATCATAACAACTCTAGAAGATACACGATCAACTGTGAAACTTAAATATAATTCTTTTTTAAATTTACAGCCTTCTTCAATTAAAAGACGATTTACTTTTTTACCTGCTGGGCCTGTCTGTTTTGTTACTAAAACTTTGCCCAAAATTTCATTTGCATAAGTTTGCACTTCATCTAAAGACTTAGCGAGTTTTACACCGCCAGCTTTACCGCGACCACCAGCGTGAATCTGTGCTTTTACAACATATACTGGACCTTCTAATTTTTCTTTTGCACCTGCAACAGCTTCATCAACGGAAAAAGCAGGTACACCATTTGGCACTGCAACACCAAATTCTCTAAAAATTTGTTTAGCCTGATATTCGTGAATGTTCACTCAAAATAACCTCCTCGGTTTTTTATTGCAATATAAAATATAATATTAAATCGCCTTAAAATAATAGCTAAAACACCATTATTTCAACTTGATTTTTATATTTAATTGTTTTTGTTACTAGTTAAAAAATTAATAATTAATTTATTTAATTATTATTATACACTTTTTTATAAAATAGTAAATATCTATACTTAAAATAATTGTTCATATATTTTATTTATAATTGCATAATAAAAAAACAACCTTCAATAATATAAAAACTTATAAATTCTTGAAGGTTGCTCTTGATTTTTATTTTATTTTACAAAAACCTTTTTATCTTTTTCTGGCAATAAAGAAGCTGCATCTTTATCTACGATTACAACCACATCTTGATGTAATTGTAAAATAGAAGCTGGTGCATCTGGTCTTACGCTACCATATACTGCTTTGTAAATTGCTTCTGCTTTATTTTTACCACTAGCAAGTAAAATGATTTTTTTAGCGAGCATGATAGTTTTAATACCCATACTGATTGCATATTTAGGTACATCTTCTTCATTTTCAAAGAATCTTGAATTTGCTTTGATTGTTTCTTCATCTAATTTTACTTTATGAGTAGTTGCTTCAAATTTGATATCTGGTTCATTAAAGCCAATATGAGCATTTTGCCCTATACCTAAAACTTGAAGGTCTATACCGCCTTTTGCTTCAATTAACTTATCATATTTTTTGCATTCTTCTTCTAAGTTTTCAGGATTTCCATTTGGTATATGAATATTTTCTGGTTTGATATTTACATGGTCAAATAAATGTTTGTGCATAAAATAGTAATAGCTTTGTTCATTTTCTTTGTCTAATCCAATATATTCATCTAAGTTAAAGCTAATTACTTCTGAAAAATCTAGACCTACACTTTGATGAACTTTTACTAAGTTTGCATACATACCTTCTGGTGTAGAACCTGTTGCAAGACCAAGTACGCTATTTGGTTTTAAATATAACTGACCTGCTACTATTCTTGCTGCTACTTTGCTCATTTCTTCATAAGAATCTGTAACTATTATACGCATTATATATACCTTCCTTATTTTCCTTTAATTTTAAATTTTTATTTTTTATTATCTAATCTTAAAATATTGATTGCTTCTGTTGTTCTTTGTTTGAATGCAGAAGCCAAGTCCATAGTATCTTTAACAACCTGAGTATATAATAAATCAATGATAAAAATTTGCGTTAATTTTGTGGTAATTGAGCCAGTTTCTAATATAGATTCTCTTGTTTCATAAAAAATACAAGCATCAGCATATTCTTTTAAAATAGTATCTCTATTTGATGTTATTACGATTAATTTTGTACCATTTCTTTTAGCAAGCTCAACAGCTTTTATAATTTCAAAAGATTCACCTGAATGAGAAATAACAACTACAACATCATTTTCATGTAAAAGTGCCATATGAAGCATTATAAGATGACTATTATCTATGCCTCTTGCATTAAAACCAATGCGCATAAATTTATAAGCTGAGTCATCAGCTACAAATCCTGAATTTCCTAAACCTATAAAAAATATACGTTCAGCTTTTTTTAGCATATTTACACTTTTCAATAAAATATCTTCATCTAAACCACTTACTGTTTGTTCTAAAGTTGCTATATTATTGGCTAATAACTTATTTGCTGTTATGATAATACTTTCATCACAAGTAATATCTTTGCTGATTATAGTTCGTTGTTTATTATTAACCATTTCTTCAGTCAATGTAAGTTTAAATAATTGAAGACTTGCAAAGCCCATTTTTCTCACAAAACGTGTAATAGTTGCTTCGCTAACTCCACAATTTATTGCCAAAGAAGCTATAGGTGTTGTACAAAATTCTTCTGCATGTTCTTTTATATATCTTATTAAGATTTTATCAGATTTTGATGCTTTGAAATTTGGTCTATCTAATTGATGTAAGATCTTCATAATATTCTCTCCAAATCACATTGTTTGATGTAATAAATTGTATAATGCACCTAACATTCCAGCATCATTTTCCAATTTGGCAAAATCCACTTTTGTATGGGTATATACATCTTCTACTAATCTTTGTTTTAAGGCATTATTTATCAATGGTCTCAAATATTCACTTTGTGCCATTATGCCACCACCTAAAATAATCATTTCAGGATTTAAAACAGCTGTTATATTAGTAATGCCATCTGCTAAATTTTCCATCAATGTATTAATAGCAAATTTAGCATCTTCATCACCATTTTTTGCCCAATCAAAAATGATTTTACCATTTAATTCTTTTTCATCTAATTGTTTTGCTTTTGCTACATCTTTTACTAATCGAGTTGTTGAAACTACTTCATGCATTGTTCCCTTAGGAATTCTCATATAAGCAATTTCTCCAGCACTATTACAAACACCATGTATTACTTGATGATTATATACAGCACAACCGCCTGCGCTTGTTCCTACAGTTATGCAAAATAGTGAAGAACAACCTTTCCCTGCTCCTAACCACATTTCGCCTAAAGCCGCACAATTAACATCATTTTCTACCGCACAATTTAAATTAAACTCAGTTTCAACAATTTTCTTTAACTGTACTCCTGTATAATCAGGTATTGCATCTGGTAAAGCATAGAAGATACACCCTTCTTTAGGGTCTACCATGCCAGCTGTAGATATGGCAACTCCAGCAACTTGATAGTTCGTAATATAGCCACTAATAATTGTTTTTATTTTTTCTACAATACCTGGACCTCCATATAATTTAGCTTCTGTGGGCATTGAACTTTTTTCTATAAAATTCCCCTGTTCATCAGCTAAACCATATTTTATAGCTGTACCACCGATGTCTATGCAAATATACTTTTGTTTCTCCATAATCTCGCCCTTCTTTGCAATAAATTTATCTTAATCTTATTTTACAATAAAACCTTGATAAATTCTATTGCTGCGAACACCTGGTTTTACTTCGCCATTGATAGATATAATACTATCTCCTGCATAAACAAGACCTTCACCACATGGTGCATTAAATGGAATTTGTCCAATGGAGCGCCATGTATTTGTTTTAGCATTGTATACTAAAATTTGATTATTCCATTTAAATTCTGCTACATCTGCACCAAAATATTTAGCTTTAAAATCTGCTAATTCTTGATCTTTTAAACTTCCTAAATTACTTACAGCCCAATCGTAAACTTCTTTATTAAAGCCACCAATTACAAGCATTTCATCTTCATTTAATTTTATAGAATTTCCGCCATATACAGAGATAGCTTTATTATCAACTTCTACACTAGCCACTTTATCCCATGCATCTTTTTGAATATCATATACATATCCATCTGTTAACGCAGTATTTGTACCACCACCAAATACATATAATTTATTATTCAAAATTTGAGATACTGACTGTTCACGTAAAGCACCTGTGAAGCTTGCTAATTTTGTTAATTCTTTTGATTTTAAATCAAATTTATAAAAATCTGCACTTGCTTTACCATCTTGATTACCAAGACCAATATAAAGTGCTCCATTTGCATAGCCAGCTACACCATTTTGTATTTTAAAAGGTAATTCTCCAACTTTTTCAATTTTCAATTTACCTTTTGCATCAGTAGTCAAACGAGTTATAGTTTTTGCACCTACTGCATCTGTACTACCACCGATATAATAAACACCATCTTTAGTAGTTACAGACATACCATAAGCAATTTCAAAAGGCATTTGTTGATGGTCAACTTCTGTTAAACCTTCTTTACTAGCTTTAAAAACATATACATCAGAATATGTTTTTTTCGGACCACCTACAGCAGGGCCACCATTAGGGAAATTAGCTCCACCACCTGCAATGATATAGCCGTTATAATTTCCAGATAACATACCAGCTACACCGATATTTTCAGTCTGACCTTGTGCTGGTGATAAAGTTCCTACAGACTGCCATAAAATCTGTGGTTGTCCAACTGTTTCTGGAGCTGCAAATGCTGAAGTTAGCGGTAAAGTAGCTGCTACTGTAGCAGAAACAATCAAGCTAGCTAATAATTTTTTCATATTAATCCACCTCATATATTATAAAAATTAAATTTTTACTTTAAAAATGCCTTTTTTCAAATCACTTACTTTAGTTGCTATAACACCTGTGCGATGTGCATCTTCTGGATAACAAATCAAGAAATCACCTGGTTTTAAAGTTATACTAGCTTGCATATCACCTTCCATAGGTAGAAAATCGTCCGCTTCTTTATATTCACCAAGTTTCATATTTTCAATGAAGTTAATATCTATAGTTTCTTCACCTTTGACTAAAATATGAATATCTAAATATGCTTTATGTGCTTCCCAAAAACGTTCTTCACGTTTTACTGTTGTATATTCAGCAACATTCACATAAAGATTATCCCCATCAATTTTATGTGTTCCTTTTTCATAATTTAATAAATCATATTCTTTTACATATTTAAAACAAGCTTTCACATTTTCAGGCAAAAACTCATATGTTTTTTCTTGATTAATATTGCCAAAAATCATTAAAATGCCTCCAAACTATATTTAAAATCATAAAAAATTATCTAAACATTAAATGTTGAAATTGCATTAATGAAAACACAATTTCAACATTTATTTACATCAATTATTTACTAGATGGAGCTTTACTTGTATATACAGTAGTTCCTTTTGGAGCCACAAAGCTTTTATCTGTTAAATAGCTTACAATATTACCAACTACTAAAGAGCTAATAATTGTAATAATTGTATATGTCCAGTAAGAAACAGATGGTACAAAATATTTGAGATAAATTACAATGATACTAGATACGATGAACGCTGCAACAGCACCTTTAGCATTTGCATGTTTGCTAAATGCACCAAGTACAAACATACCTACTAAAGCGCCAAGTGCTAGACCAATAAAGCTATTGAACCATTCATAAGCAGATTTAATATCTCCACTAGCTAAGAATATAGCTACGATGATAGCTAAAATACCAATACCTAAAGAAATATATTGAGCTATTTTTGTTTGACGTTCACTAGACATTTCAGGATTGATTACAGATTGAATATCTAATACCCAGCTTGTAGCTACGGAGTTAATACCTGTAGATAAAGTGGACTGAGATGCTGCGAAAATTGCTGCAAGTAAGATACCAGTAATACCTGCTGGTAATTCATAAGTGATATAAGTTGCAAATACTAAATCTTGACGAGTAGTCATTAAAAGATCTGGGTTTTGAGTGTAGAATACATATAAACTTGTACCAACTAAATAGAATACAGTTGCTGCAAAAATGGATAATACCCCATTACCTAAAGTCATTTTATTTAATTGTTTAATATCTGTTGTAGTTGTAAAACGCTGTACAATATCTTGGCTGGATACATAAGAAGAAAATGTTGTTAAACCGCCACCAACTAAGATTACAAATACACTTGTAGATAAGATATCAGAGCTAAACCAAACTTCATTTTCTAATAAGAATTTATGACCAGTAGTCAAAGTATCCATAACAGTGCCAAATCCACCATTAATGCTTGCAATCATAACTACTAAAGTCAACGCAATACCTACGATTAAAACTACACCTTGGATAAAGTCTGTCCATAAAACGGCTTTTAAGCCACCGCTATAAGAATAGATAATTGCAATAATACCCATTACAATAATTAAAATATTTACATTTATACCAGTAAGTTCAGCTAAAGCAATGCAAGGTAAGTACATGATGATAGACATACGACCAGTTTGGAAAACAATGAACATTAACGCACCTAAGATACGTAATCCTTTGCTACCAAATCTTTTTTCTAAGTAATGATAAGCTGTATCAATTTGAAGAGTGCTGTATATTGGTAAGAAATATTTAATAGTTAATGGAATGGCAATCAACATACCAATTTGAGCCCACCATAAAATCCAAGAACCACCATAAGAGTTACCTGGTAATGATAAAAATGAAATAGGACTTAATAAAGTAGCAAAAATAGATACACAAGTTACCCACCAAGGAATAGTTCCGTCACCTTTGAAAAATTCTTTGCCTTGATGTTCTTTGTTAGAAAACCATAATCCAGCAAATAAAACGCCAAGTAAATATATTACTAACACAGCAGTATCTATCCATGTAAATCCCTGCATCTTTTTTCCCTCCTAAATTATCATTTATTTTTTCAAAATTCTTTATTTTAAATCTTTTTTTAAAAAGGTGCATTAAACCAATGATTAATGCACCTTTTTATGAGCTAAAATTTACTCAATTCTCAATTAAAATCAAAAATATTTTTTATAAATTTCTTTAGCTCTAGCTCTCATTTCTGGAGAATATTTTTTCATTGGTTCACGGCAACAACCAGCTTCAACACCAGCTTCTTCAAGCAATAATTTTATAGTGCCATATAAACCATTGTCTAAGATATCTGTGATTAAATCATTTGTAACATGTTGAATTTCAAGAGCTTCAGAAATTTTTTCTTGTTTTGCCAATTCAAAAATCTGACGAGCACGTATACCATTTACGTTATAAGTAGAACCAATAGCACCATCTACACCTAATACTGTAGCAGGTAAGAGCATTTCATCAAAACCAGCAAAAATTAAAACATCTGGATAAGTTTTTCTCATTCTTTCTAATAAATAGAAATCTGCTGCTGTGAATTTAACACCAACGATTTTTGGATTAGCAAATAATTCACCAAATTGAGCAAGGCTCATATCTACACCAGTTAAGAAAGGAATAGAATAAATAATCATTCTGTTATCTACATCTTTGATGATTGTTTCATAGTAGTATTTAATTTCATCAAAGCTGAATTTATAATAAAATGGAGTTACAGCACTGATTGCATCATAACCTAAATCTGTAACAAATTTAGCAAGTTCTACGGATTCTTTAAGATTGATAGAACCAACTTGAGCAATCAAAGTGATATCATCTTTTGCTTCATCTTTAGCAATTTCAAAAATACGTTTTTTCTCTTCTGTGGAAAGCATGAAGTTTTCACCTGTGCTACCACCAACATATAAACCGTCCATTTTGCATACATCAATATTATGACGTACAATCTGACGTAAACCTTTTTCATTTATATTGCCATTTTCATCAAAAGCTACTAATAAAGCAGAATATAATCCTTTTAAATCTCTAGTTGACATTTTATTTCCTCCAATTATTTTATATCAATATCTTTTAAAACATTAACAAAATTTTTAGCTATCAACTGTGGTCTTGTGATTGCTGAACCGACAATCGCACCAAAAGCACCACATTCATAAGCTATTTTTAAATCTTCTGGTGTATTTATTCTACCTTCTGCAAAAACTGGGATATCAAGTCTATCCACCATTCTTGCTACCAACCCAAAATCAGGGCCTTTTAATTTAGGTGTATAATCTGTATATCCAGATAATGTTGTAGATACACAATCAAAACCTATTTTCTGAGCAAAAATCCCTTCTTCATCATTAGAGATATCAGCTAAAGCGATTTTACCATTATCTTTTATCAATTTAACTAAATCCTCTAATTTTTCATCATTTGGACGTTTACGCAATGTCGCATCTAAAGCGATTATTTCACAACCACTTTCCAATAATTCTTCTACTTCTTTTTTTGTAGCTGTGATATAAATTTCAGAATCATCATAGTTTCGTTTAATCAAACCGATAACAGGAAGACCTGTTACTTTTTTAACTTCTTTTATATCTTCTACACCTTGTGCTCGTATACCCACTGCACCAGCCTGTTTTGCTGCTAACGCCATTCGTCCCATAATAAACGGGCTATGTAATGGTTCATCAGGAAGAGCTTGACAAGAAATTATTAATTTTCCTTTAAACTGTTCTAACAATATTGATAACTCCTCTCTCTATTTAAATTAAATTTATTATTTATTCCTTATGTTTTTTCTTACAAGCTTATTATAATACTACTATATTAAAAATGCAATATTATTTCAAAATATTTTTAAGAAAATTTTATAAATAGCAATTTTATTTAACATAATAAAAATTATTAAAAATAAATCTAAAGCTAAAAAGACTTTCAAAATCAACATTTTAGCTTTAATAATTTCTTTTGTACATCAAATTTCAATCTAGAAAAAATCTTTCATTAGCAAAAGAATTTTCATTTCAAATATATCATTCTAAAATTTTGATATAAAATTTCATTTTACATCTATATCTGCCTTATTTTATTGCTTTTAGTCATTATTTATGATATAATATATTAACTCTCGGGGATGTAATGGTTTCGACGGGGGTAGTTGGTGCATGGTAAGCGAGTCGGGAGGTCATCAACCCGTTAGTAAGGTGAAACTTTTATTTAAATATAAAAGCTAACAAAGAATACGCTTTAGCAGCTTAATGCTAACCTCTTTCTATTCTTTTCCCACGTGAATAGAAAAGAGGCCAACAGTGGGATACTTAAAAATCAATTCTCGGAGATTTTTAGGGAATTTTATCGAGATAGTAAAATTGTAGCCTGTCTATAGGCGATGATTTTATAAAATTAAAATATAGACTGCACTCGGAGAAAGCTGTGAAACAATACTTTCGGACAGGAGTTCGATTCTCCTCATCTCCACCAAAATCAACAATAATTTTTTAACATAAAAAACCAGTATACTAAACAGTAATACTGGTTTTTATTTATTTTAAAGAGTATTTACTTTGATACAAATTCTTCAAGAACTCTCTATTTTATGTTTAAGCACTATTTTCATGTTATTTTTCTTATTGATTAATATTTATCATAAAGAAATTTATTTCACTATAGATAGTACAACACTATTTATCAAGGCTCATATCATAGCCAAACAGCCCATTAAATTTTTATATACTACAATTTGCAAAAGCTCTATCTTATTTCGTTTATTATCGCTCATTTTAATATGTGGTCTTTGTCTATGTCTATTTTTCTATCTCACTAAAAATTTTTCTCTTATTATCTCTACAATATTAGTAATACCTCTATCTTTATTCATTATTTACATCTTTTATTATTTGATCTCTTTACTTTCTATTATATTGATAAAAATCATCAATGTTGGTTCTTTTAGTCTAAATTTCATTTTTGCCTTAATCTACATAAATCTATGTTTAATCTATTTTGCTTATCCATTTAGCTCCAATTTTTTAATTCACAATATTGCTTTTTACTTATCTTTTATCAATCTAATTCTCTGTTATTTACTTTTAGCTAATACATTAAAATTTATTTTGCAAAATATCTTAGCTTACACGAATATCTTCAATCTTAGCAATTTATGGAAAGTAGCCTTGCTTATCATTTTTTATTTTCTCAGTACCTTAACATTATTTTGCTATATTGGCAGTATTTATTATGTTAATGCCTACTCTATAAATAATCCAAATATCTTTGATTTATTTTATTATGTAGTCATTACTTTTGGCACAATAGGTTATGGTGATATTTATCCTACTTGCTATTATACTAAAGCAATCGCTATTCTTATTGTATTTACAAGTATAAGTTGTATAAGTATTATGCTTAGTAGTTTTCTTTCTGTTTCTCATGAAAAAAATAAATAAACTTACAAAAAAGAAGTTATACCTAAACATAGATATAACTTCTTTTTTATTATTCATTTCTAACTGTAACTAAAAATACACCTATAAAAATCAATATACTTCCTATCCAGAAATTCAAAGTGATTTGTTCATCTAAAATTAACCAGCCTAAAAAAGTCCCTACTATAGGTTGAAAAAAGAAAAATAATCCACTAGCACCAGCTTCCATCAATAAAAGACCTTTATTCCAAAGCAAAAATGCTCCTGCTGTAGATACTGCACCTAAATATACTACCGAACCAATCGCTACAGGATTTAAGATTTCATCCCATGGCAATAAATCTAATGTCGGTATATTAAGTGGTGCTAAACATACAATTCCTGTTATTACAGCATAAAAATTTATTAATAATGGCGGATATTTACTAGGTATCAATTTTAACATTACAGACATCAATGCCCATGTCAATGCTGCTATGGTAGAAAAAAGTACACCTAATTGTTTATCAAAATCCATATTATCAACGCCAGCAATCATGATTACACCGACAGTGGCTAAAATAACGGATAATATTTTACGCAAAGTGATTTTTTCTTTTAAAAGCCATACAGCAAAAATCAACATAAATGCTGGTGTTGCTGAAGTAACAACTGAACCCATCTGTGCTGAAGAATACATTGTTCCATATTCTTGAGTAACAATAGAAATAGTATGTCCTATTATCCCTATACTGATTAATAATAATATATCTTTTTTATCTATTTTTAGATTAATGCCTTCATAGATTACAACCATTGATAATACAACAAAGGCTACTAAATAACGAAACCATACTAACGGTATTGGCGGTATTATATCCACTACTAATTTTACAGCTACAAACATACCGCCCCAAATACTAGCTGCTATGGTTAAAAAAATTCCTCCTAATACTCTATTTGGCATTTTTAACTCCCTCTACTTCTATTTTTCTATGTAGCTATTTGCTTATGAAATTCATCATAAACAAATAGTTTTTTTATTTTTGCAAACGCTTATTTATCATCGGCCAAATATCTTTAGTCTCAAAACCTTTTCTCCATGAGGCTACTCCTGCAAGTTTATATTTTTTGACTAAATCTACTTTTAAGCGCAAAGAATTTACATCTTCTTTCCATACACGATATATTTTTCCATCTTCATGATAAGCAAAATATATCTGACCTTCATTTTTTAGCCAAATAGGATATTTATCTTTTTCTTTCATTAATTTATTGGCATCTTCCATATTTAAGGTTTTAGCTGATATATTACCTTCATAATCTTCTTCCCATAAACGCATATACAAAGGAATTCCTAAGATGATTTTTTCTGAAGGGACTTGCTCTGTTAAATCTTTTACTCCATTTTCCACCCAATTTAATGATGCTACTGACCCTGCTGTTTTAGATAATCTACCATGCTCATCATATGCCATCAAAACAAGATAATCTACATATTCACCTAATGCTTTTCTATCATAACATTTAGACCAATTTTCCATATCCGAAGCCACTGTTATATCCATAGAGATTATAACTTTATCTTGATGTAATGCCTCAGTTACTTCTTTCATAAATTCAGTCAATTTATCTCTATCTTCATCATAGATATTTTCTAAATCAAAATTATAGCCTTCAATATTATAACGATGTGCATAAAATATCAATTGACGAATGATATAATCCTTTGCCTTTTTATCATTTAACCATTTATGTGTCATTTCGGCATTAAAATCATTATGAATTAATGGCCATATTTTATAACCTTTTTCTCTTACATTTTTTAAATAATTTATATCTATCTTATTTTGAATATGCCCTTGTTCACTATCAATTACAAACCACGATGGTGATACGACATTTACTCCTGGAATCTTATCAATTTTTGATAAATCATTTTCTTCATCAATAACTGGTTGCCATACTAAATTTATTTTTTCTGATGTTTCTTTAGATAAATTATCACTTTGACCTGCTAAACATATTGATATCATCATCATATATATTCCCAAAGTCATATAGATAATTTTTTTACATAAATGCAACTGCTCTTCCCTTCTCCTTATATCAATCATTATTTGCTATAGATTTTTTCTTTTAAAGCTATACCTGTAGGTGTAGTAGCTAAACCGCCAGTAGCTGTTTCGCGTATACTTTTTGGCATAGATTTGCCAATGCGATACATAGCATCAATTACTTCATCTACTGGTATCACTGATTTTATACCAGCAAGGGACATATCTGCTGCCAAAATCGCTACTGTCGTTGCAAATCCATTGCGTTTTACACAAGGAACTTCTACAAGCCCTGCCACAGGGTCGCAAGCTAAACCTAATAAATTTTTAATCGCTAAGGCTACTGCATTGCCAATCTGTTCTGGAGAGCCACCTGCAAGATGAACTAACGCTCCTGCTGCCATACCAGCTGCTGAACCACATTCAGCCTGACAACCACCTTGAGCGCCTGCAATCATGGCATTATTTTCAATCACCATGCCGATACCTGTCGCTGTAAATAATGCATTACAAATCTGCTCATCATCATAATTATAATGATTTTGAGCAGCAATCAAAGCCCCTGGAACAATACCACAAGAACCAGCTGTTGGGCAAGCAGCTATTTTCCCCATAGCAGCATTTGTTTCTGCTACAGCTACTGCATAAGAAGCTGCTTCTTTGACAAAATCGCCAGCAAAACTATCTTTAAATGTGAATAATTTTTGAGCATCTCCGCCGACCATGCCACTGACAGATTTTTGCGTATTATTTATACTTTTTTCTGCTGACTCTTTCATTACTTGCCAAATAGTTTGCATATTTTCTTTAATATAAATCACAGATTTAAAACTATGTGTTGCTTCATATTCTACAACGATATCATCAATAGTTCGCTCTTGAGCATTTGCTATATCTATCAAATCTTGTATGCAAGAAAAATTTATCACAAAATCACCTCATTAAATAGCATCAATTCGCAATACTTTTTTTACACCAATAACTCTACTGCAAGCTTTTACTGCCTCATCAGAAATTGTATCATCAACTTCAATATTCATCAAAGCTTCTGCTCCTCTTTCGCTTCGAGAAACTTTCATATAGGCAATATTTATATTATAGCGTGCTAAAGCTGCAGTAACACCATTTACTACACCTGGCATATCTTGATGTACGATAATTATTGATGGATATTTCCCACTTAATTGTACTTCATAATTATTAACAGCAGAAATAATTATATTGCCTCCGCCAATGGACGCACCTGTAACTTCTATTTTTCTATCTGTTACACCTATCAATTCTATAATAGCTGTATTAGGATGTGCATCTTCTAAATCCACTTTAGAAAAATTAAATTCAATATTTTTCTCTTTGGCTATTTCTAAAGAATTACGTATTCTTTCATCATCTGGTTTAAAACCCATTATACCTGCAATCAAAGCTCTATCTGTACCATGACCTTTATATGTTTGCGCAAATGAACCATATAATTTTATATTTATAATTTTTACTTCTTCACCTAAGATAGCTCTAGCCATCAATCCCAATCTCACAGCACCTGCTGTATGTGAACTTGATGGCCCTATCATTATTGGCCCAATAATATCAAATGCACTTCGCATTATTTCTCCTCCTTAATATTAAAATTTAAATTTTTTATCTTCATCTCCCAATGGTTTATCTTTATCAGGATTATTTTTTAAACTAGGTATGATATTTTTTACATCTTCTTTTGCCTTATTAAAAATATTTTTATATTTATCAGCATATTCGCTAATATCTGGCATGTCATCTTTTATCCATGCATTAGCAGCCTTACCTACAGCATAAGTTACAGCCATACCGATTGGAATTTGTAATGGTGGAAATGGTATCAAAGTCGCTAAACTTTGACCTACAAATGTACCGCCTAAAGCTCCTACAAAAGCACAGCTAGCCGTTTCATCGAAATTTTTATCATATACATTTGCTATGCGTTTTATCAAATAGATTTCATTAGCAGCTAGAGCAATTTGACCAAGTATAGGTGCTACGACAATTACGCCAGCTCTAGCAGCAGCCCAGCGACATAAAGATTCTACTTCTTGCTCTATTTCCTCTTCCGATTTTATTACCTTCATCAAATCTTTATTCATCAAAAACACTCTCCTTTTATAAAATTTATATCCTAAACTATATATTTTCTCTTTATATAATTAGCTCTTTTTCTCGTCAATCCTCTTATTTCTAATTAAAACAGAAAATAAGAAAAAGCTCAACTATCTATCATTATTTTAGATAATTGAGCCTTTATTTTATCAAAATAATTAACCTATACTAAGTGGCAATACATAACAATAAATTGTAATAAAATGAGCTGCACTGCCTAAAATCACAAAAACATGCCAAATAACATGATTATATGGTATCTTGCGGATTAAATAAAAAATCGCACCAATACTATATAAAACACCACCAGCTACAAGCCACCAAATAGCTTCTACAGACAAAGTATCAAGTAGCGGATTTACGATGGTAACAGCAAGCCAACCCATGACTAAATAACAAATAGTACCAATGACGCGGAAACGATTATAAAAGAAAATTTGAAATACTATTCCCGCTAAAGCCAATCCCCAAACTACGCCAAATACAGCCCAGCCCAAAGTACCATATAGAGCTATCAAAGCAAATGGCGTATAATTGCCTGCAATTAGTAAATATATTGCCGAATGGTCTATACATTTAAACACAGATTGCACTTTTTGACTGCAAAAACTAAAACTATGATACAGTGTCGAAGCTAAATATAATAATATCATGGAAACACCATATACTATGATACTTGTTAAATGCAAAATTCCTTTATCATAGCCATAATACAACATTGCAATCAAACCAATAACTGCTAGTAGCGTTCCCACTCCATGGGTAATCGCATTTAAAATTTCTTCTATTTTTTTTGTGGACTTATATACATATTCTGTACTCATTTTATCGCCTTCTTTCCTACAAGCTTAAATCTTTTTAACATCAACATTATATCACAATAAAAAATTATTAATAGATAGTATTTACATATTAATTTAATAGGTTTTAATTCTAAAATATAAAATACTACACTTATCAACTCTCATGATATTTTTCTTATTTTAAAGCATATTATAGGAATTTATTATCTATTTTTATCAATTAAAAGTTTTTATAAATATATATCTAAATTAAATATTAGCCTATTTATAAACTATGATTTTTAAGCCAATCTGACCATAAAACTTGGAAATTATTCTGATGATTTTCCTGTACATATTGATAGAAAACTTCTATCATTTTTGCTTTTTGATTATAATAAGGCGCCTTCCAATTACTGCTAGCAGAAATATCTTCTGTATATGCCACATAATTTCCACCTAATAATAATTGACGATATAATATATCTTTTAATGGCACCTGTGGATTTTTCATCATATCATACATTGCTAAAAATGTTGTTGTTCTTCCTTTACCAGCTTCACAATGAAAATGTAGCCATGCATCTTTAGGCAAAGATTTATATAGTTTGATAAATTCATCTATATTTTCAGGACTTGGCCAAACATGGTCAGTTGCTGCTATTCTCACATAATGTAAATTACTTTTCTTCACTAGATTTTTTTCAGTTGTTACTGTTTTTATCAAGGAAGTATCTACTTCATCAGCATTTTTATCATCATTTAAAGTAGCTCTTTTTGTATTTTTATTGAGATTAGCTTTCAATAAATTCATTTCCTGACGAATAATTTCTTTTCTTGATTTCCCTATATTTGCCCAATCTCGTTTACCATACCAGCTAACAGCATCATTATTAAAAAACCCATGATTTTCCTGTCTTAAATCCACTATATAAATATCTTTAGCACCATTTTCCTGCAAAGCTTTAGTTAAAGCCGAAAATTGATTTAACGAAAATTGCGCACTACCTGAAGCTTGTAATTCATCTAAACCTTCTCTTGTAGGCACATAATTAACATCAATTCCATATTTATCACTTGCTTTTTTGAATTTATCCTTTGATGTACGAAAATTTCTAGGCAAATTATCCTCATCTTTTGCATCTATGCGCCAAAGATAACCTTTATACTCTGCTGTATCTTTTATATCTTCCAGATCAATTGCTAAATTAGATTTTATTTCCATAGCTTGTGCATTTGCCAAAGAAGGTACTGTCATAAATTGCATAATACAAATTGAACTCAATAATAAACTTAAATATTTCAGTTTCATTTTTATCACCTCATATTTAAGTTTAATCATATATATTTTAAAAGACAATAAAAAACTCATAATAAATAGTTTTTGTACGAAAATATTTCTAATATAACTATCTATTATGAGTTTTACTTTTTATTTTAATTCATTTTTAACAATATAGATAATCCATTCAGCTACATTTGTAGAATGGTCGGCTATACGTTCTACATATTTACCAATCATCAAATAATTGAGATATGCCTCTACATTTTGTGGATTTTCTTTAATCAATCCAGCTATATCTTCACGAAATCTTTTAAAGTAATTATCTACTACATTATCTGTTTCAATAATTTTTTTAGCTAAATCAACATCAGAATCTCTGAAACATTTTACGCTATCAAAAACCATTTCACGCATAACATTTACCATATCACCAAAATAATCTGGCAATGTTACAGTTTCTTCTTTTGCTAAGCTCATAGTGTATTTAGAGATATCTGCACAATGGTCAGCCATACGTTCAATATCACCAATCATTTTCATGATGGAAGCAATTTCACGCCAGTCTGTAGCTACAGGTGCTTGAGTCAATACTAAACGCAAGCATTTTTCATTGATATCATGTTCAGCTTTATTAAACCATACATCATTTTTTATGATTTTTTTTGCTAAAATCTCATTTTTTTCTACTAAATTGTTTATAACTTCATCTAAAGTTTCTTGAAGTTGTGCTCCTACTAATTCTACATCTCTAATTAAACAATCTAATTCATTTATATATTTTATTCTATTAGCCATTTTTATCTCCTTTAAATAAACGCACTATACAAATCAACCAAATCTACCAGTAATATATTCTTCTGTTTTTGGATTTTTAGGATTTGCAAATAACTCTGTAGTTTCTCCGTATTCGATTAACTCACCTAATAAGAAGAATGCTGTTTTATCGGATATACGGCTTGCTTGTTGCATATTATGTGTAACGATTACAATTGTATAATCCTTTTTCAATTCAAGTGCTAAGTCTTCAATCTTCATTGTGGAAATTGGGTCAAGAGCAGAAGTAGGTTCGTCCATCAAGATAACATCTGGCTGAACTGCTAAAGTTCTTGCAATACATAAACGTTGTTGTTGACCACCAGATAAACCAAGAGCAGATTTATTTAAGCGGTCTTTTAATTCGTCCCAAATAGCAGCTTGACGAAGACTTCTTTCCACGATTTCATCTAATTGGCTTTTTTTGCGAATACCATGAATTCTTGGTCCATAAGCTACATTATCATAAATGCTTTTTGGAAATGGATTTGGCTGTTGGAATACCATACCTACACGATGACGAAGTGTAATAGAATCCATTTCTTTATAGATATCTACACCATCTAAATGAATTCTGCCTGTTACTTTTACACCATCTTCTAAATCATTCATGCGATTTAAAGTTTTTAAGAATGTAGATTTACCACAACCAGATGGTCCAATAAGAGCAGTAATTTCATTTTTCTTGATTTCCATATCAATGCCTTTTAAGGCTTTAAAATTACCATAGAATAATTCCAAATTATCAACATTAAATTTTATATCAGCGTTATTAGCCACGTTTATTTTCCTCCATTTTTCTTATCAAGATAACTACTAAAAAAACGAGCACCTATACTAAATGAAAATACCATTATCATCAAAATTGCTGAGGATAAATTTGCAATATCTGCAGCATTAGGAGCTAAAGCTTCTGTTCTTGATGCCCAGATATTAAGCGCTAAAGTTTCCCCTGGTCTAAATGGATTGAGCGGACATGTTGGGGAAAAAATATTCCAATTTGACCAAACGATATCTGTACTCATACCTGCAGTATATAAAAGTGCAGCAGCTTCACCAAAGCCACGACCAGCAGCCAAGATTACACCTGTCATAATACGAGGCATACAAGCAGGAAGCATTACATAACGGATAGTCTGCCAAAGTGTAGCCCCCATACCCATACTACCTTTTTTATATCCAGGAGGTAATGAGCGGAAAGCATCTTCTGTTACTGTTGTAATCAAAGGTAAACTCAAAATAGATACAGCCAAAGCACCTGCAAATAAATTCCATTGAGAACCTGTCATTACAATAAATACTAAATAACCAAATAAACCTACAACGATAGATGGCAATGAGGATAATGTTTCAATACAAATTCTTAAAAATTTTGTAGTTTTTCCTGGTTTTGCATATTCAGCCATATAAATACCAGCTGCAATCCCAAGAGGCACACTCACAAGCAAAGATAAAAATACTAAATAAATAGTGTTAAAAAACAGATTACCTATACCATTTCTAGTAAAGGAAAACATATTCGGAGTAAAGTTTGCAAAGCCTTTAATAATTACATATAAAGTAAAAGCCAACAATAATAATAAGAAAAAACCAGCGACAACATAAAAGAAGCCAGTCATAAATTTATCCATAAATTTGGCTCTTTGAATTACAGTCATGCCTTATGGCCTCCTTTAGCTGAAATATAATGAATAATGAAGATAAATACTAAGGAAATGATGAATAACAATAAAGCCATAGACCATAAAGCTATATTGTATTCACTGCCTTCCATCGCCCCACCCATATCAGAAGCAATAGCTGCTGTTAAGTTTGTAGTTGGGGATAAAAGACTTTCTGGAAAAGCTTTCATCTTACCGATAACCATTGCTACTGCCAAAGCTTCACCGAATGCACGAGCAAGACCTAAAACAATAGCAGTCATCAAACCAGATTTAGATGCTGGTATTACAACTTGACTGATTGTCTGCCAACGAGTAGCACCTAAACCATAAGATGCTTGACGGAAAGATTTTGGAATACTTCTAATCGCATCAGCAGATAAACTAGTAATTGTTGGATAAATCATTACTGCTAAAACAATACCTGCTGATAATACAGAAAAACCAAATTTTAAATCAAATAAATCTTTGATAAATGGAACTAAAATTGTAAGACCAATCCAACCATATACAACAGAAGGAATACCTACGAAAATTTCTACAGCTGGTTGAAGAATTTTTCTACCAATCCCTGGAGAAATTTCTGTCATGAAAATCGCACTTGCAATACTAAATGGTGTTGAAATCAAAAGTGCTAAAGCACAAGTGATAATTGAACCAAAAATGAATATTGCTGCACCGACTTTACCGCCACCTTGAGCATTATCGGCTGGTGCCCATTGTGAAGAAAATAAAAATTCACCCACGCTATGACCATATGTAGTGAATGTGCCTACACCTTTGTAGCATAAAAATGCCCCAATGGCTAAGGTTATAATTATCATTAATAAACCGCAAGCTGTGATAATCCCTCGCCAAATATTATTTTGACGATATACAGCTGTATGTGATGATTCCATTTTGACACTCCTTTGATAAAAATTAGCATTTATTTTGGCAAAAAAAATGGGCGAAAATTCATTCGCCCAATTTTCTATTCTAATTATCTCTGAACTTGCATTTTGCTAGTTACACCGTAACCTTGAGCTTCCATGGATTTACCATATTCATCAGACATAATGAAATCTAAATATGCTTTTACAGTAGCATTAGGTTCGCCTTTAGTATACATATGTTCATAACCCCATACAGGATAAGTACCATTGTATGTGTTTTCTAAAGTAGGAGCTACACCATCAACAGAAACAGTTGCAACATCTTGATTGTTTACAAGATAAGATAATGCTACATAACCAATTGCACCTTTGTTATCTTTAATGCTCTGAAGTAAAGTACCAGAGTCATCTGTTTCTAAGGATTTATTAGAAGCTTCTTCGGCTCCACCTAAAGCAAATTCTTTAAATAATGCACGAGTACCAGATGTAGAAGGACGAGTGATTAATACGATTTCTTCATCAGGACCGCCAACTTCTTTCCAGTTTGTGATTTTAGCAGTGAAAATATCTGTTAATTGTTGTTTTGTTAAAGATTTTACAGTTGCTGCAATATCTTTATTTACTACTGGAGCCATTGTTACAACGCAAACTTTATGGTCAACCAAACCATCAGCTACAGCTTTATCAAGTTTTGTATCAGCAGCTACATCAGAGTTACCGATATCTACAGAAGCATCAGCAACTTGTTTAAGACCTGTACCAGATCCGCCACCATTTAATGTGATAGAAACTTCTGGATGTAATTCTTTAAATTTATCAGCAGCGTCTTTAGCTAAAGGTAATAACGCAGAAGAACCTGATCCTGTAATACTACCAGAAAGACTGCTAGAAGATGCAGCTTTATCATTAGAAGCAGTATCACTACCACAACCTAAAATACTAAGAGACATCATTGCGACAACGCCAAGAGATGCTAATTTTTTCCAATTCATAATACCTTAATCCTCCTAAAAATACCTTGCAATTAATTTGTTGTACTTAGTATACTCACTCAATGTAAAGTTACAATGACTTTTCTGTAAAATTTAAAATAAATATGACAGAATTAATTTATAATTCTCTTACAATGTGAAGAAAATGTAAAATTTTTTACAAATAGATTTTAAATTTAACAAAGATAAATAAAATATTTTCCAGTTTTTGACAAATCCTTGACAATTGACTTTTTGACTAATATACTTAAAATATGAATGTATTTTAGTTTTAACAATATAAGGAGAAAAATTATGCGTTGCACAAAATGTAATCACGAATTAGATGAACATGGTATCTGTCCGAATTGCTATCATATCCACGATGTGCAAACTATGAGTAATCGAGAAATCAATAATTTTGATGGTATTACAATCGAAGACGAAAATAATTATCGCAAAGAAACAACTCAAGAAAATCAGCAACAATATCAACAATCTTATAATAATAGATATTATCGTTCACCACGTTCTAGTGGCATAAAAGTCCGTTATATTAATCTTGGAGGAAAATCCTCTTCTAGCTGGCTCACTCGAGGTTTAATGGCTATTGGCGGTATTGCTATCATTGGCTTTTTCTTTTTTGTCGCACTACCTGCACTTTTAACCTTACTTGGCGTTGGAGTCGTAGCTTGGCTTATCTTTCATTTCTTTAAACGTTAAAAAAACGCTTATATTACTACAAATAATTAGTAATATAAGCGTTTTATTTTTATAAAAATTTCTCCATTACATAGTTTTTAAACAAAATATTTTGTTTTTCAACATATTGCTCTTTATTTACGATATAGCCTCTATCTAGAAAAAATTTTTTAGCAGTTATAGATACATGACTATACAAAGATATTTGACCTTGTTTTTTAGCATAATTTTCTATTTTATCCATTAATCTAGTCGCTATTTTTTGTCGCTGATAATCTTTTGCTACATATAATCTATCTACATAATTTTCATCTAAATCAACAAAGCCCACTATCTTTTTTTATCTATAGCCACCAATGTGTAATGGCTTAATAAACTCAAATGCCAACTTTTTTCATCAATATTTTCAGGTGCCCATATTTTTACCTGTTCTTGTGTATAATTTTTACTGTTTACACTATGCACAGTTTCTCTAAATAAAAAAATAATACTCTTTAAATCATTCTTTTGATAATTTCTTATATACATAATCGCCTCAAAATCATTGCCAATTATCATAATCTTTATCTAAAAAAATTCGCTTTCGCTCTTGATTATAATATGGATTTATAATACTTCGCGTTTCCTGAAATTCTGGTGTTTTTATCCCTGTAATATCTAAAATAGTATGAATTAAATCATCTGTCATATATTTTTTATCTACAGAAGCTCTAATCTGTGCATCTACTAGAGGATATTTCTGCTTAAATTTCTCTGTAGTATAAATAACAAATGGTATTTCTAACATAGATTTAGTAGGATTATCATCACTATGACCATTGAAATTTTTCAAATCATAAACTTCCTCACCATGGTCTGGCATATAAATAACTATAGCTTCTTTATCCTTAAAAGCTTCCATAACTTGAGTCACAATCGTATCATTATATAAAATAGCATTATCATACTGTGCTCTTTTCGTTTTTGCTTCCTGCGTTTTTATTATTCCCTTTATTTCATCTACATCAGAAAACTTAGCAAAATCTGGCGTATATCTATTTTCATATTCACCATGACAACCCATTAAATGCAATACATAAAAATTCTTTTCACTATTATTATTCATGGCTTCATATAATAAAGGCAATAATTCACCATCAGCACGATAAGATTTTTCATATGATTGTCTAATTCCTGTAAATTTCTTATAATCACAACGATTAGCATAAGCTAGTGCCACATTTGCCCATTGACCTGAAGTCTCTTGATTAGAAAGCCAATACGTTTTATAACCTGCTTTTCTCATGATATCAAATAAATTATTACACTCATACCATTTATTTGTGGCTTCATAATTGTGAAAAGTAAATACTTCGCGAAGTGAACCGATAGTATAAGCATGGGGACTGATTACATCTTTAAAAACATAGATTTCATTATTTTTAGCCATCTTATCCATCTTTGGCGTTGTTTCTAATGGATAACCATATAAACTCATATGACCTTTTGATGTTGACTCACCTAAAATAAATACAATATTTGGTATATCTCTGCCCTTATCCACTATCTGCACATTATTTTGCATATTTGTATAAATTTCACGAAAGGCTATCGCATCTTCTACAGCTTGCTCTACAGGTGCTATAAGCCTTGTAAAAGTCAAACATTCTGTGAGATTTTTCCCAGGTATGATTACATAAAATAAACTATATAAACAAAAATAAGGTAAAAATAAAATAACTAATTTATTATTTAATTTTACTTTTCTACTTATATAATTTAATAAATAAATGATTAAAGCTAAAACAAATATAAAAATCAAATAGCTCCAGGAAAAATACATAGTGATAAATTCTATCGTTTCATGAAGATTTGTACCAATGATTACACTTATTATCCCTGCTGTAGTAAAAGTATAATATTTACTAATTATAAATAATTCCATCAAAGATAAAATCATACTTATACTTAAAATAAAATACTTCAAGCATTTTTTCAATTTACCATGTAGAAAATTTATAATTAATCCCATGAAAATAATCACGCTAAAAGGCTTAAATAAACCGCCTATGGCATTTTCATATTGATTATATAAACAAAACAAGTATAAATATGGCATAAAATTGAATATCATCATTAAACTAATAAAGAAAAATTCTTGTTCTATGACTTTAAATATTTTTTGCCAACATAAATCTATTATTTTTGCAGGGTTTAATATTATATTTTTAAAATCATTATATATTTTTTTCAAATTTAATTTAAATTTATCTATTAAAATCAATTATAACGTCCTCTTATAAAAATCAAAAAATCCTTAGTATACTGTTTTATTATACTAAGGATTTTAGATTTTGCTATATATTTTTTAGTTTTTTATTATTTATTATTAAGAAATTCTGCTACTTTTTTCATTGCAACTTCTGCAGCATCAATAGTTTTTACAATATCATCATCACTATGAGCGCCAGACATGAACAATGTTTCAAATTGAGATGGAGCAAGATATATTCCTTGCTCAAGCATAGACATGAACCATACGCCAAAAGCTTCTTGATCAGAGCTTTCAGATGTAGCATAGTCATATACATCATTTTCATTGAAAAATACACCAAACATTGAACCTGCTTGATGAAGTTGTACTTTTACACCTGCATCTTTAGCTGCTTTGGCAAAACCTTGTAAAACATGTTTTGTTTTAATAGATAATTCACGTGTATAATCAGCTTTGCCCCATGCTGGGTCAGCAGAAATTATATCAAGTGTAGCAATACCAGCAGTCATAGCAAGTGGATTTCCACTCAATGTACCAGCCTGATAAACTGGGCCTTTTGGTGATACACAATCCATGATTTCACGTTTACCACCATAAGCTGCTACAGGAAGACCGCCACCTATAATTTTACCTAAGCAAGTCAAATCAGGTCTAATTCCATAAGCTGCTTGAGCACCATTTAATGCTACTCTAAAGCCACACATTACTTCATCAAAGATGAGTACAGTGCCATGTTTTTCTGTTTCTTTGCGAAGTGTAGATAAAAAGCCTTGTTTTGGAAGTACAAGACCCATATTACCTGCAACTGGTTCAACGATTACAGCTGCAATTTCATCGCCTTGTTCATTCATCAAATTAACAAAAGCTTCGATATCATTATATGGAACTGTAATTGTATCTTTAGCTGTTCCTTTTGTTACACCTGGGCTATCTGGTTGACCAAAAGTAGCTGCACCAGAACCAGCTTTTACAAGTAAGCTATCAGCATGACCATGATAACAGCCGATGAATTTTACAATTTTATCACGACCAGTATAACCACGAGCTACACGAAGAGCGCTCATTGTAGCTTCTGTACCTGAATTTACCATGCGAATTTTTTCAATAGAAGGCATTAATTCTATTACTTTTTTAGCAAGTTGTGTTTCTAATAATGTAGGGGCGCCGTAACTTGTACCACGAGTTGTTGCTTCTTGAATTGCTTTCACTACATTTGGATGAGCATGACCAACTATCATTGGACCCCAAGAACCTACATAATCAATATATTCATTACCATCAATATCATAAATTTTACTGCCACTAGCCTTAGCTATAAAAGGTGGATCACATTTCACTCTAGCAAAAGAGCGTACAGGGCTATTTACCCCACCTGGCATAACTTCTTTAGCCTGCGCAAAAGCTTGAGAAGATTTTTCTAAATTAAGCATATATTCATCTCCAATACTTATAAAAATTTTATCAAATATAAGCTATTACTAAGCAAATATTATATCATAAAAGCTATAAACTCGCTTTACTTTCTTATCTATCCTCTATTCATAAAAAATTTTCATTCAATCATCTACTTCATGTGCTGTCAAAAAAATCATAACTTCTGTATCACTTTTACTCTTTTGTATATGTTTAAATAAATTGCCTAATATTGGAATATCTCCTAAAAAAGGAATTTTACTCATTTGTTTTGCTTCATCACTACCAATCAAACCGCCAATTACCATAGTTTGACCATCTTTTAGGCGAACTATGGTATCTGCTGAACGCTTTTGGAAACGATATGCTTTCATATCTTCTACATACATTGGTGAACTTACCTCTGTATGTACTTTTACTGTGATTATGCCATCTTCATTTACTCTTGGTGTACATTTTAAAATAATACCAGCTTCACGATATTTTATCGAAGTTGTAGTTGTTGAATTTGTTGTTGATACAGTAGGCACAGGAACTTCACTGCCTATATTTATAACAGCTTCTTTTCCTTGTATTGTAGTGATATTTGGACGTGCTAAAATATTAGCTTTACCATCACTTATCAAAGCATCAATCTTAGCAGCATAATAAAATTCATAAGGATAGCCGTCTACACCTTTGCCAAAACGAATTACCCCAGGAATATTTTCATCATCATTCCATTTACGTGTTACTTCATCTACAGGTAAATAATCTGTTATTTCTTCTTTTGAACCATCTTCATTTATTACTGTATGCTTTACTGTATCATAAGTTATTTCATGCTCTGGTGATTGGGGAAGTTTAGACCATTCCCAGCTCACACCTAAATCTTTAGCAGCATCTTTTTGAATAGCCGTTACTTTTGCTTCTAATGAAACTTGTTTTTGCGGTTTGTCTTGTTCTTGTAAAAAATTTTTTATCTGTTCATATTGTTTCAAAGTTCCATAAAAACTTATTGTATTTTCGCTTTCATCAATCATCACTTTATTATTTATAGCTGTTTTTTTATCTTTATCATCTATTTTATCAGTCAAATTGCCTGTTAACATCAAATTTATAGTTTGTGCTATTTTATCTAATTCTAAATAATTTATCTGCACTGTATATAAATTTATATCTTTATCTCCCTTGCTTATATAAATGACATTATCTTTAAATTGATACGTATAATTATTATTTGCCACGATAATCTTTATCATATCTTGAGCATTTATATTACTCAATTTTACAGATACATTTCCTTGTACTTCATCACTTATTACTATATTTAAATTATTTGCTAAAGCTATACTTGTAAGTAAATTTCTAATATCTACATCTACTGCTTCTAATTCATTAGCACTTGCAGATATTATATTGCTACAAATTATCCCTAAAATTACTATTAATAGTATCAAATATTTTTTAATTAAGTTTTTCATCATTAACTCCTAAGCTATTACACTAAACTCTTTAGCTTTAAGTTAAAGGGCATTTTATTTCTTTTCCTGTACTTTCTTGCAAAATTAAATTATTTTGTCCAATCGCTAAAATTTTTATATCATTTACCATATCACCTTGTCGCACTCTATATATTTTGTCATTTATGCTAAATAAAGCTACTTTCTCTTGATTAAAATCCAAAATAGCTTTTAATTTATATACATTTTGCTCATTTTCTATTGATTTTTTTACCTTCTTTTCATTTTTATTTATCGTTGATATCTGCTGTTGCTGTGTTTTTATTTCTATATTTTCATTATTTGTATTTACTTTATCTTTTTGTTTTTCTTCAGTTGTCATTATTTTACTATCTGATTTTTCTTCATGTTCAAATGAAAAAGGATTTTTTATTGTCAATATATCTTTATCCATGTTATAAGTCATCTTACTATTTTTTTCCTCATCTTCACCATTTGCTGAAATAATCGTATTTTTATTTTCTACTTTTTCACTTACAGCTATTTTTGTTTTTTCTTCACCACTAAAACAATAAATAATAGCTACTATTATTACTAATATACATATTATTATCTGTTGCCATTTCTTTGGTAAATTATTCAATTTTTGAAGTTTTTCTCGTATAAATTCTTTATATTTCACCATAATAAACCTCTTTAAAAATGACAAAAAGAGGATACAAATGTATCCTCTTTCTAAAATCAACTGCAAAAATTAAAAATTATTGTTTAGCTTTTAATTCTTGAAGTTTAGGTCCCATTATGCGTTTGTAAGCTTCTACACCTGGTTGGTCAAATGCGTCAACATTTGCAAATTCACCTTCGTAAGCAACGGACATAGCAAGCATGTATAAGAGTTCACCTAAATGATAAGCATTCATTTCAGGTAAGCTGAATAATGCATTGAAACGTTTGTTAGAAGCAAGAGCATCAGCATTGGACTGACGAGCAACTTCTAAAGCGTCACCCATTGTTACGCCAGAGATATCAGCAAGTTTTTTAACTTCTGGGAATACGTTAGGAATTACTAAATCATTTTCCCATTTTTCTACACGAATGAACTGAACAACTTTATCAAGCATACCTTCTTGATGTTGTTGAGTCTGAGAGTGCATATCACGTGTACCAAGAGCAACAACTGGAGTACGACCATAGCATACTTCATTGCCTTCTTTATCGAACTGTTTTCCTAAGGATTCAGCTAATAACTGAATGTACCACATGGATAAGGATTCAAGATAATCGCCATATGGCATCATAACTTCAATATGACGACCATATTTTTCAGAAGCGATGTATTTTAAAGCAGCATTTAACATTGCTGGGTTTTCCCAAACATTGTCAGATTTACAAGCTTCGTCCATATCTCTTGCACCGCGTAAGAATTCATCAATATCAAAGCCAATGCAAGCAGCTGTTGTAAGACCTACATCTGTAAATACAGTGAAACGTCCGCCAACTCCGTCTGGTACAGAGAATTGTGGCCAGTTATGGTCAATAGCCATCTGTTTTAATAATGTTGGTTTTTCAAGGTTAGGATCAGTTACTGCTACAACTTCTACTTCAATCTGTGGATTTTTCTTCAATGCATCATAAACTACCATGAAGTTAGACATAGTGTCGAGTGTTCCACCAGATTTAGAAATTACGATGAGCATTACTTTATAGTTGCGTTTGTAATGAGTTTTTGTAATTTCTGCACAATCTTCAAGATTATCAATTAAATCTTTTGTACGACGTGGGTCAATATTGTTACCGCTGAAATAGAATTTTGGATAACCATTTCTTTCTTCAGTGGATTTGCTATTCCAGAATTCACCACATTGAATATCGAATAACACTTTGTTACCAAGATAAGAGCCACCGATACCTAAAGAAACAACTGCATCTACACGATTTCTTACAGATTCACGTAAATCTTGAAGACGTTTCATAGATTCAGGAGAATTCAAAGGTCCTTCTTGAATATATGGGCACTGGCTGAATAATACTTTTTCAGGTTCACCATCTTTAGATAAATGACCTTTGATTACGCCAGTTTCACGCATTACATTCATTGCTTTATGAGCTTCTTTTAATTTTTCACCAAAAGCTTCAATATCAGCTTTAGTTACTTTACCTTCGCCAAATAAGTTATCATAGTCAAAAGTAAAGCCAGATTTCAATTTGATACTCATGTTTTTATTTCCCCCTTAACTAAAACATATAGCCTATCATAAAATAGAACTATCCAAAATATCAAAAAAAATATATTTGAATAGTCCTATTATATCATATTTAGTTTTTATTGACGATTAATTATGCACTTATAAATATCAAATATACTTTATATATTTATTAGCCACGAATAACTGCTAAAACTTCTGCTGTTTTTTCTTCAAGAAGTTTTTTATCGCCACGAGTTTCTACATTAAGACGAACAACTGGTTCAGTGTTGGAAATACGAACATTGAATCTCCATTCAGGATAATCTACACTGAAACCGTCCATTTTGCAAACTTCGCCAGTAGAACCATATTTTTCTTCAATTGCAGCCATAACAGCTTTTGCATCTGCTACTGTGCTGTTGATTTCACCGCTGATTGGATAACGTTCCATGCGTTCTTTGAGCATTTCAGACATTTTACCTTCAGCCTGACATAATAATTCAGCAACTAAAAGCCATGTAATCATACCGCTATCGCAGAAAGAGAAATCTTTGAAATAGTTATGTGCAGACATTTCGCCGCCATAAACAGCATCTTCTTTACGCATGCAATCTTTAATAAATGCATGACCGCTCTTACACATAACAGGTACACCGCCAGCTTCTTCAACAAGTTCAATTGTATTCCAAGTGAGGCGTGGGTCATAGATAATTTTAGCACCAGGATTTTTATTTAAAAATGCTTTTGCTAAGAAACCAACGATATAGTAACCTTCAATCATGTCGCCATTTTCATCAAAAATAAAGCAACGGTCAAAGTCACCATCAAAAGCAACACCTAAATCTGCTTTTTCTTCACGAACAACTTTTGCAGTAGCTTCGCGGTTTTCCATTAATAATGGATTTGGTACGCCATTAGGGAATGTACCATCTGGATTGTTATTTACTTTTATAAAGTTAAATGGTAAGCGTTTTTCGAGTTCATCAATAGCTGGGCCAGCTGCACCATTACCAGAGTTTACAACAATTTTTAATGGTTTTAAAGCACTCATATCTACATAAGTTAATAAATGGTCGATATAATCTTTCATAATATCAACTTCGATAACTTTTGCAGGTACTTCTGCTGGTGTACCAAGTTCACCAGCCATAACTTTAGCTTCAATATCTTTAAGACCAGTATCGCCACTGATAGGACGAGCTTCTTTACGAACTAATTTTAAACCATTGTATTCTTTTGGATTATGACTAGCAGTAATCATGATACCACCATCTAAACCAAGATGAGCTGTTGCAAAATAAATCATTTCAGTACCACACTGACCGATATCTACAACTTCACAACCCATTTCAGTAAGACCGAGTTCTAAAGCTTTTTGAATATCTGGACCAGAAAGTCTGATGTCATGACCTACTGCAACTCTTTTAGCATTAAATAATGTTGGAAATACACGACCAATTCTATAAGCTAATTCTTCATTAACTTCTTCTGGGAATTTTCCACGAATATCATATGCTTTAAATGCTGATGATTTTAATTCCATATTTTTCACCTCAATAAATTTATAAATCTATAAATATAATATTATTATTCATCAAAATTAGCAATCTATTTTTATTTTCTTTTCAATTTATATAAATATAAGAAAACTTTTTCTTATGCAAATCAAACTGATAATTTGTGTTCATAATACTTTTTCAACAAAGACTTTCTTGTAATATAAAAAGCTATCATAAGTGGCACACATGAACCAATCCATGCCATAGGATTTGCCCAACATGCACCGATATAACCAAATGCATCAACTAAAAACAGACCAGCCGCTGCTCTCATCACCAATTCCATGATACCTGCAAAAGTAGGAATAATGCTTTGTCCCAAACCTTGCAATGTATAACGATAAATAAATAATAAAGATAAAATTAAATAGCATGAACCATTTACAATCAAATAAATATGACCATATTCCACTACTTGTTCTTGGCCATCACCCACAAATAATCTAATCAAGATTGGACCTAAACAAATATTTATCATTCCTGCTAAAATACTAAAACCACCTGACATTAAAATACATTTATTAACGCCAGTCTTTATTCTGTCCATGCGACCTGCACCATAATTTTGAGCTGTATAAGCTGCCATTGCCATGCCAAAGGACATAAGTGGCATAACAGCTATCATATCTATTTTTTGAGCTGCTGCATATGCTGCTACGGCGACTTCACCTAAATTATTCAAAGGAACTTGCAAAATAATAGCACCGATAGCGATGATAGAAGCTTGAAATCCCATAGGAAGAGCTACTTTTAAATGCTGTATAGCTATTTCTCTAGAAATCTTTAAATCTTTTAATTCAAAATGTAATAGAGGTATTTTCTTTTTAATATAATATACACAACAACCGCCATTGATTAATTGTGCTAATACAGTTGCAAAACCTGCACCTTGAATACCCCAGTTAAATACACCAATAAAAACTACTTCTAAAATGATGTTTAATACACAACCTAAGATTAAAAAATAAAGTGGTGTTTTACTATCTCCTAAAGCACGAATTAAATTAGAAGACATATTAAACATCATTGTAGCTACAATTCCTAAAAAAATTACAGTTAAAAAAGTACATGCCATATCCAATACTTCTGGTGGTGTCTGTAAAAAAATAAGTGCAGGGCGAACCATTATCACGCCAAAAATAGTTACAATAACAGTTGTAATAGCACTCAAAACTACACAAGCTGCTGCACTTTTTTTCATTCCTTCTTCATCTTTTGCCCCGAAACGCTGTCCTGTGCAAATAGATAATCCAGCTGTAAAACCTATTACAAATCCAATCATAAAGAACATCAAACAGCCACTACAACCTACAGCTGCTAATGCACTTACACCGAGTAAACGACCTACAATTAAAGTATCACTTAATAAATATAATTGTTGAAATACATTACCTACAATAAGTGGCAAAGTAAACATCAAAATTAATTTGGCAGGGCTACCTGTAGTTAAATCTTTTACCATAATATCACCGTCCTTATGTATCAATCCATTTGAAAAATTTCAAATGGATTATAACTATCTATTCTATATATTTAGTTACAAAAGTTCGTAAATTTTCTTGCAGATAAATTGCTGTAAATTCTAAAGCCTGCGATGATGGCGCTAATCGATTATAGTGAAAAACTTTTTCTTTATTCACCATATAATCGCAAGGATATGGTATTACATCTACACCTAATTTATTAAAATTAACAACTGCTCTTTCCATATGAAAAGCTGATGTTACCAGTAAAGGCTGTTTATACTTTCTTGATTTTAAAATATTAGTACTATACTCTGCATTTTGTGTTGTATTTAAGCTACGATTTTCTAATAAAATCATATCTTCAGATACACCGAGTTCTTTCAAAATGCGTCTGGCAATATCTGCTTCTCTACCACTATCTTCATAAATTTGTCCACCAGATACAATAATTGGTATACCTAATTTCTTCTGTAAGCGAACAGCTGTAAGTAATCGATTTGCTGGTATACTACATAAAGTCCCTGTTCCAGTAACATCTGGTGTATCGCCTGTAGCTCCACCACCTAAAACAATAATTACATCTGCATTAGGTAAATGTTTTGGTGGGTCATAAACATCTTCTAATCTACCAATTAACATACTTGCTACATAAGAAGTTGATGCTAAATAAAAAATAAATGTAACAAATGTAATAGCTATTGCTAGTCTTGTTTGTTTTCTTTTTTTACAACAATAAGCTATAAATAAAAATAAAACAAAAAATATACCTGGCGGTAATACCCAACTAGCACCAAATTTTAAAAACTCAATCATAAAATTCCTTTCTTTTCTAATAAATTGTCACAAATTTTTTTAATCTATGATAAAATATTAATAAATAATATTTTATTTTTGGAGGGTTTTACTATGATTTTCACAGAACATGAAATTGTCCGCAAAGAAAAAGCAAATGGTGGTAAAGGTCATATCATTATTGAACATTTACTCACTAAAAACGAATTAAAAGAACAATGCGGTATGTTCGCTCATGTTACTTTAGAGCCAAATTGTTCTTTAGGCTATCATGAACATCACGGTAACGGCGAAGCTTATTATATCACTAAAGGCAGTGGTCTTTACAGTGATAACGGAAATATTATTGAAGTTAAAGCTGGTGATGTTGTCTTCTGTCCAGATGGAGAAGGTCATGGCATAGAAAACACATCTTCTTCTGAAAATCTAGAATTCACAGCTCTTATTATCAATACAGTTAAATAAAAATATTGTAGCTACTAAATTATCAATTTAGTAGCTACTTTATTTTAACATAATATTTATTTTCGTACACCAATTTGATAATAATTTAAGCCATGACTTTTTACTGTTTTTGCTTTATAAATATTTCGTCCATCAAAAATATCATTGCCCTTCATTCTTGCAGTAATTTCCATGAAATCTGGACTTTGGAATTCTTTCCATTCAGTAACAATCACTAAAGCATCCACATCATTTAGAGCATCATATTTATTATTGATATACTCTACTTCTACATCTTTAAGATAAAAAGATTTTGCCATATTCATAGCTTGAGGGTCATATGCTTGTACTTTTGCTCCACGTTGTTTCAATTCTTCAATCAATCTGATTGATGGAGCTTCTCGCATATCATCTGTTCCAGGTTTAAACGCTAATCCCCAGATTGCAATTTTTTTATCACTTAAATCTTCACCTAAGACTTCTATGATACTATGCACTAATACCATCTTTTGACGAGAATTTACATTTTCTACAGATGATAATAATTCTGGTTCATAATCATGTTCTTTACTTGTTTTAATCAAAGCTTTTACATCTTTAGGGAAGCAACTTCCACCATAACCACAACCTGGATTTAAGAAACTATACCCAATGCGAGAATCACTTGCGATGCCACGTCTTACTTTATTGATATCAGCTCCTACGCGTTCACTGATATTAGCAATTTCATTGATAAAAGAAATCTTAGTAGCAAGCATAGCATTTGCAGCGTATTTTGTGAGTTCTGCACTTTTAATATCCATAGTTACGAAAAATTCACTAGAACGAATAAATGGTTCATATAATTCTTGCATAATTTCTATTGATTTTGCATTTTCAGAGCCAATAACCACTCTATCTGGGTGCATAAAATCTTGGCAAGCATTGCCTTCTTTTAAAAATTCAGGATTAGATATAACATCAAATTTTAAATCACTACCGCGTTTATCTAATTCTTCTTGAATTACAGCTTTTACTTTATCTCCAGTTCCCACTGGTACTGTTGATTTATCCACGATATACATATCATGAATCATATATTGACCGATTTCACGTGCTGCATTCATCACATATTGTAAATCAGCACTGCCATCTTCGCCCATAGGTGTTCCCACTGCGATAAAACAAATATCACTTTCTTTTAAAGCTTCTTTTATATCAGTTGTGAATTTTAAATTGCCTCGCTGTTGAGCTGATTTTACCATTTGTTCTAGACCTGGCTCATATATAGGAATTATTCCCTTTTTCAAATTTTCAATTTTTTGCTCTGCCACATCAACGCAAATAACATTATTTCCTGTAGCGGCAAAACAAGTTCCTGTAACAAGTCCTACATAACCTGTTCCTATCATTGCAACTTTCATTAATATTTACACCTCTATATATAAAATCGCTCACAAATTTATTTATACTTAGTATATTTTGCCTTATTTATGTCTAAATATCAAGAAATTATTTACAAATAACGAATTGTCATTTTATAATAGTACAAATAATAATAAACAATATATATACTATAAAATAAAGGATTGTGATTTTCTATGAAAAAATTTTCTTATACAACTTCTGGTACTTGTTCAAAACTTATAAATTTCAGCCTTGATGAAAACAATATCATTCATGATGTAGAATTCATCGGTGGTTGTAACGGAAATCTTCAAGGTATCAGCAAGTTAATTGAAGGTCAATCTGCTCAAAATGTCATTGATAAATGTCAAGGTATACATTGTGGTATGCGTCCTACTTCTTGCCCTGATCAATTATCTAGGGCTTTAAGTGAAGTTATTCAAAAATAATAAATTATAAAGGGTGATTTTTATGCTTTTTGATACTCATCTGCATACAAAATTTTCTGCTGACTCTAAAATGTCTATCGAAAACGCCATCTTAAGTGCTAAACAACAAAATATAGGCTTAGTACTCACAGAACATTTAGATTATGATTTTCCTGGTGATGATATCTATGAGTTTAACCCCCAACAATATTTTCAAGAATATTCTAGCTACCAATCAAAAACACTTTATTTAGGTGTAGAAGTTGGTATGCAAGAACATACTCTCATTCAAAGTAAAAAATTTGTCGAAAGTGCTCCTTTTGACCAAGTTATTTGCTCATTGCATCTATTAGATGGTAAAGATTTATTTTATGAATCCTGTTATACTGAAGATAAGCATACTGTATATCTAAACTATTTAAACACAATGATAAAATTAATCAAACAACATGAATTCGCTAATATTCTAGGTCATGTAGATTATATTTGTCGTTATGCTCCATATGCAAAAAAAGATATTTGCTATGAAGAATTCCATGACACTATTGATACTCTTTGGCAGACAATCATTGATAAAGATATTGTGCCTGAACTAAATACTAGACGTTTTGATAACTCTAATAATATATCTATTTTATTAAAATTATATGAACGCTACGCTATGCTTGGTGGTAAATATGTAAGTATAGGCTCTGATGCACATAAACCTGAAAATATAGGTTTTGCCTTTAAAGAAGCTTATGCATTACTTGATAAATTAAATTTACAACCAGTATATTTTGTCAATCGTCAAATGCAGCTCAGTAAAATTTAAAATAAACATTAGAAAGAAGGGTTTGTATGTCCTTAAAAAAAGCTATTTCTACAGGATTATGTATTTCTTTACTATTTACATCTGGAACTCCTGCTTTAGCTGGCAGTTTAAATAGTACAAATACAGCTCAGCCTCCATCTTATAATTATGGCGTTTTAGACTCTACTAATCTCCAATCAAAATTATTATTAGTTGAGCAATCTGTATATGGACAAGAGCAAACAGGTGCCCTATTAGATAGAATTAGTCGCCTAGAAACAGATTTTTATGGTAAAACATCTAGTTCTAAAACAGCGCTTAGCGACCGTATAAATACATTATATTCCACTATGTTTGATAATAGCGTTCGTCCTTCTGCTATCACTCAAATGAATGGTATTGAATGGTTTTTAAGTCGCCATGTTTCCATAAAATCTATTACTGATAGATTAACTACATTAGAAACTCAAATCTATGGTAAACCAATAACTGGCACATTACAAAAACGTATGAATGATTTGGCTATGCTTGCTTATGGCAATTCAGATACTAAAACACCTCTTATAGCCACTACTATTCCTGTAGATACATTAGTTAAAATAAAATTAGTTACACCACTCAATACAGAAACTTCTAAAGTTGGTGATAAAGTAAAATTCCAAGCATCTGAAGATGTTATTTATAATGGTCAATTAATCATTGCAGCAGGTGCTCCTGGTGAAGGTGTTGTTACTAAAGTAAAAAGTGCTAGAAACTTCGGTCGCAATGGTGAAATTGATGTAGACTTCCAACAAATTCAAGCATTTGATGGAACATACATCCAAACAACTTTAGGTGATAAAGCAAAAAAAGAAATTGAAAACTTAGCTATGGCTGCTGGTGCAAGTATAGCAGGTATTGCTCTTTTAGGACCAATAGGTATTGTCGGCGGAATTTTCGTCAATGGTAAAGATATCGACTTACCTACAGGTACAGAATCCTATATTCAAACTAAAACACCAACTAATATCTATGCTATTCAAACAAGTTTAGATGATAATTTCAAAGTAAATACACCGCCAATTACTGAAGAAGAATCCAACTCTAACTCAACAGATACTTCATCTAATTCAGATGTTAATACTTCTCCATCTACAACTACAGAAAACAATTCTTCTTCCAGTAGTACAGATTATAATACAAATACTTCATCTTCAAATAATGATATTTCTGCAGAAAACAATATTTATGATTATGAATATTAATTTTTTATAGAGACCAGATAATATCTGGTCTCTTTTTCTAAGGAGGATTTTATTTTGGACGAGGCTCAACTTCGCTTTCTATTTGTATTTACAGATTTAATTGCTCCACTTGTTGCTGGTTATTTATGTTATCGCTATCAAGTAATCACACAAGATTTTTGTAATAAACTTATAAAAATCAATATTCGATTAGTCGTTTCCATCTTATCTTTTTTAAGCTTTTGGACTTTAAAAATAAGCACAGATTTATTATGGCTTCCTTTATTTGGTTTTTTGGCCTGCATTATTCCTGGATTGATTGCCAAATATACATTTGCTTCTAGTTATAAAAATCTAAATGACCGCGGTGCTTATATGATGGCATCTATGCTATCTAATATTGGTACTTTATCTGGTCTATGTGCTTTTATAGTTTATGGTATTCAAGGCTTTGCTTATCTTCAAATTGTAGCCATGTTCCAAACTTTATTTACATTAAGCGTATGCTTTCCTTTAGCTAATTATTATCACTCAAAAGCTAGCCGTAGACATCATCAAAAAAATCAAATCAGTATTCGCAAATTATTATTCAATCTCAATCAATTACCAGTTTTAGCAATGATTATCGGTTTTTGTTTAGCTTTAAAAAATATCCCTACACCACAAATTGGTTATGATATTTTTAATTATTTAGTACATATAGGTGCTTGGGCAGGTCTATTTCCTGTTGGTTATATCACTAGATTTGATAAAGCCAAATATTTTTTACGTAAAACAAGCGATATCATTGTAGTAAAATTCGTTGTACTTCCTTTAATCGCCTATTTTGTTGTGATTTATCTTTTCAACGACCCTATTTTAATTGGCAGTATGATTATCGCCTTTTCTGCTCCAACTGCAATCAATGCTGTACTTGCTTGTAGCATATATAAATTAAATGTAAACATCGCTATCTCTTCATTTCTTTCCACAACAATCATCTTCTTACTCATAATATTCCCTCTATATTTCTTTGTAATTAAAGATTTAATCATACCTTAATTAATAATAAAAAAGTAAATAAGTAGTTTATAACTACTTATTAAAAATAATTTTAAGAAAATTTATTTTTATCTTTACATGTACATTGTATACATGATACAATATGCATATAGAGAAGATAAATTTTCGCGGAGGCGATTTAAATGCGTATAGAACATGATTTTTTAGGTGAACTTGAAGTTCCTGATAATGCTTATTATGGTGTACAAAGTCTTAGAGGTTCTCATAATTTTAATATCACTGGACAAAAACTAGATTCCGATTTTATCATTGCACTTGCTATGGTAAAAAAAGCTGCAGCTATGGCAAATTTAAAAACAGCTCGTCTTGACAGTAAAATTGCAAAAGCTTTAATAGCAGCTGCTGATGAAATTATTGATGGAAAATTACATGATAATTTTATTGTTGACCCTATCCAAGGTGGTGCTGGTACTTCCATCAATATGAATATGAATGAAGTACTTTGTAATCGTGCTTTAGAAATTATTGGAGAGAAAAAAGGACGCTATGATATTATTTCTCCAAATAATCATGCTAATATGGCTCAATCTACAAATGATGCATTCCCTACAGCTATAAAATTATGTATTATTTTAAAATCTCGCAAATTAAAAATTGCTTTAAAACGTTTATCTTGTGAATTAGAACGCAAAGCTCAAGAATTTAAAGATGTTCTCAAAATGGGTAGAACACATCTTCAAGATGCCGTGCCTATTACTTTAGGGCAGGAAATGTCTGCTTATGCTTCCGGTGTAAATCGCGGTTTACGTCGCATTGAACATGCTTTAATCAATTTACACTATATCAACATGGGCGGAACAGCTATCGGCACTGGATTAAATGCTGAACCTAATTACATTCCTGAAGTTGCTAAAATTTTATCTGTATTAGCTGAAGAAGATTTCCATGTAGCTGAAAATTTAATTGATGCTACTAATAATACAGATGGATTTGCTGATATGTCTTCTGCTTTAAAAAATACAGCACTTATGCTCATAAAAATGGCAAATGATTTCCGTTTAATGGCTTCTGGCCCTCGTTGCGGTTTAAATGAATTAAAATTACCAGCTCGTCAACCAGGTTCTTCCATCATGCCAGGAAAAGTAAATCCTGTTATCGCTGAAGTTTTAAATCAGACTTGCTACCAGATCATTGGCAATGATACTGCTATCTGCCTTGCTGTTGAAAATGGTCAATTTGAATTAAATGTTATGGAACCTGTAATTGCATTTAACATCTTTAATTCCTTAAAATATATGACAAATGCTGTTAATACTTTTGTTGATAATCTCTTAATCGATTTAGAAGCTAATAAAGAACAATGCTATACTTGGCTCAACCATAGTGTTGGTACAATCACAGCATTACTTCCTCATATTGGCTATGAAAATGCTTCTATGATCGCTAAAGAAGCTTATCAAACTAATAAACCTGTACGTGAAATCATCTTAAGTAAAAATCTATTAACTGAAGAAGAATTAGATATTATCTTATCTCCAAGTGAAATGACTCGTCCTGGTATCGCTGGTGATAAATTATTAAAAGAAAATCTTCAAAAAAGAGCTTAATATAAAAATTACCCCTAGTAATAAAATTTACTAGGGGTTTATTTTATTTTGTATTTATTTTTGCCATTAATGATGGTAATTCTTTAATATCATTGATTGTATAAGCTGGATTTTCTACTTTGCCAAAGCCATAACTTGCAAAAATCATAGGAATATTTGCTATTTCACAAGCTTCAAAATCGCCTTGTGTATCTCCTACATAAATAGCTTCATCTATATTATTTTTTTTCATCAATAATTTAATAGTTTCGCCCTTATGCAAGCCTGTATCACCATAACATAAATGATCTTTTACTTTATCTGTCATATTTGCATATCTCAAAGTTGTTTCGATATAGCCTACCTGACAATTACTTACGACATATAAATTATAATCTTTTGCTAATTCGTTTAAAGTATCAATAACACCATCATAAAAAACGCCTGAATGTTTTTCTAAATAAGCATCTTCATAATCATAACAAGCCTGACAAACTTCAGCACGTTTTTCATCATCTAAAGTAGGCAACATAAGTCTGCCAATTTCATCCATAGTTTTACCGAATAATTTTTTTAATTTATCGCCATCTAAATTTGCTTTAATTCCTGCTTTTTCCCAAATAGCTTCATTCCAACTTTCAGCTACTACATCAGTAGAATCCCACAAAGTACCATCAATATCAAAAATAATATTTTTCATAGAAATCTCCTTATTATAAAAGTATTTATTTCCATTTTAAGAAAAATCTTAAAATTAATCAACAATAATTTATCTAAAAAAGAAGACTTTTATTTTAATTATAAACACGAATAGATAATAAAAAACATACTATTTACAACTATACAACCATAAAATTATCTTTATAAAAATAGTATTGACAAAAAAAGATTTTATGTTTATAGTATTAGACAAAGACAAATGCAATGAACAGGAAAAGTATATTTGTGAAGTTTTCAGAGAGTTATGGTTTGGTGTGACATAATAATATAGCAAATAGAAATACACCTGTGAGCTACTGGCTGAACATTTATTTAGTAGGCTTAGTCGGAATGCCACCGTTATCATAGGCTAGGGTATGTTAGTATCTGAATAAAGTGGCTTGCTAATAGCAAGAAGGGTGGTACCACGGGTTAATTACAGCTCGTCCCTATTTTAGGGACGAGCTTTTTTGCATTTATTTTTAAATAATAAAACTACTCAATTACTTAGGAATTTAGGAGGAATATATATTATGATTATCGTTATGAAACCAGAAGCTACAACTGCTGAATTAGAGGCTGTAAAAAATAAAATCACTGATGCAGGTTTAAAATTTCACCTTTCTCAAGGTTCTTCTCGTACTATCGTAGGTGTTATTGGTGATAAGAAAAAAATTGCTACACTACAAATGAATAGTTTCGGTGGTGTAGAAAAAACTGTTTCCATCACTGAAAAATATAAATTAGTAAGCCGTGATTTTAAAAAAGAGGATAGCATTATTGATGTAAATGGTGTTAAAATTGGTGGTGGTCATCTCGCTATCATGTCTGGCCCTTGTGCTGTTGAAAGCAAAGAACAATTACTTGAAGCTGCTAAAGCTGTAAAAGCTTGTGGCGCACAATTTTTACGCGGTGGCGCATTTAAACCTCGTACTTCTCCATATGATTTCCAAGGATTAGCTGAAGAAGGTTTAAAAATGCTTCGTGAAGTAGCTGATGAAGTAGGTCTTAATGTTGTAACTGAAATCGTAAATATCAACGATTTAGATATGATTTGCAAATATGCTGATATGCTTCAAATCGGTGCTCGCAATATGCAAAACTTCCAATTATTAAAAGAAGTAGGTCATACAAATAAACCTGTACTTTTAAAACGCGGTCTTAGTGCTACAATCAGTGAATGGTTAAATGCTGCAGAATACATCGCTAGCGGTGGTAATTACAATATCGTACTTTGCGAACGTGGTATTAGAACATATGAAACATTCACTCGTAATACTTTAGATTTAAGTGCTGTAGCTGCTGTTAAAGAATTATCTCATTTGCCTATCATCGTAGACCCAAGTCATGGTACTGGTCGTTGGCAAATGGTTCGCCCTATGGCTCGTGCTGCTATTGCTGCTGGTGCTGATGGCTTAATGATTGAAGTACATCCACATCCTGAAGTAGCTCTAAGCGATGGCGACCAATCACTTAAACCAGATAATTTTGCAGTTGTTATGCAGGAAGTTCGTCAGATTGCACAAATGATGGGGAAAACATTATGAATACAGAAAAAACACCAAAATTACATTTAGCCATTTTAGGTGTAGGTCTTATCGGTGGTGCTTTCGGTATGGCACTAAAAGATAAATTACAAGATGATATCTTCATCACTGGTAATACTCGCACTGAAAAATCTTTACATGAAGCAAAAGCTTTAAAGGCAATTGATGAAGGTTTTTTAGACCCAATAGAATGTGTACAAGGTGCTGATATTATTTACCTCAGCACTCCTGTATTACAAATTGTACCTTTAGTAAAAAAAATATTACCACATTTAAAACCAGGTGCAATTTTAACAGATGCAGGCAGTACAAAATCTTTCATTGCCAAACAAATCATGGATTTACTTCCTGAAAATATTTATTATGTAGCTGGTCATCCTATGACAGGACGTGAAAAAAGCGGTGTAACAGCTGCCCATAAAGATTTATTTAATAATAAATGTTATGTAATCGTCAAAGATACAGGTGCTCCAGCCAAAGTAGTTGAAAAAATCGTCAATCTAATAAAATTAACTAATGCTAATATTACAACTCTAACTTTAGAAGAACATGACAGATGTGCTTCTATCATCAGTCATATTCCTCATATTACAGCAGCTGCACTAGTTAATCTTTTAGATAAAAACCCTAACGATTTAGAATCTTGCATCACTCTTGCTGGTGGTGGATTTAAAGATACTACGCGCATTGCTTCCTCTAATGCTGATATGTGGGCAGATATATGTATCTCTAACAGTGAGCCTATTATCGAACATCTATCACAACTTCAATCACTACTAAGCGGAGTAATCACTTCTATTGCCAAAAAAGACCGCCAAGCCATTCATGATTATTTTGTTGAATCAAAAACAAGACGCGATATGATACTAGAAGAAACAAAGGACAAATATGATTTAATTTAGGTGAAAAATGCAACACAAAGCTTATAGTTTTCTAATTATCGCTTGTCTTCTATGGGGATTTCAACCTGTTACTATAAAAATAGTAACGCAAGAAATGAATATCTTAACGATAATTCCTCTTAGATTTCTTATTGTCAGTATAATCTTATTCATCATCATGAAAATAACAAATGAAAAAAATTTTTTACCACCAAAAAAATGTCTATTAACTTTATGTTTAATGGGCTTTTTTGGTATTACAGTAAGTAATGGTATTCAATTCACAGGACTACAATATTCCTCTGTTGGTAATATGACATTAATCAGTACCACAGCTCCTGTCATCACTGTTATTTTAGCTAGAATTTTTCTCAATGAACGCTTAAATTTAATTCAAATAATAGGTATAATAATTTCTTTTTTTGGTACCTTATACCTATTGAGTGGAGGTACGCTTTCCACATTTACCCAAATGAATTTTAACAAAGGAGATATTTATTTCTTCATCGGTGAAGTAGCTTGGGTCATATATATTTTACTTAGTATTCCTATACTCAAAAAAATATCAGTATTATCAGCCACTGCTTGGTCTGGATTATTCGGCTCTATTTTGACAGCACTATTTGCCCACTATAGTGTAGGCTTACAAATAGTGCCATTATCCACTCTTGGTATTTATTCATTCTTATTTATCATTTTAGGTGGCGGTATAACTGCTATGATTTGCTGGAATTTAGGCACTAAAAAAGTAGGTGCTAGTAATTCTGCTATATTTTTAAATCTATTGCCTGTAATTGGTATTATCTCTGCATATTTTACATTGAATGAACCGATTACCATGCAAAAAATTATAAGTGGTATTTTTATTATATTTGGCGTATATGTAACGACTCATAGTCATAAATTTGTAAAAAATGCTCATTAAAAAAGACGATATCAAGATGATTTTTCATCAAGATATCGTCTTTTTTTATTTAGATTTTATTAAATACCTTTAAATTCAAAGGAGAAGTGTTTATCTTCATTTTTTGTGATATATTCATCAAGAGTAGGTGCACCCCAAGAATCATCACCGCCAACACCGTACATACCAGCAGAAGCTCTGAGAACTGTATGATGTGGTCTAGCTAAATCATAATGATGTCTAGCATTTTCAATTTCATGTGGATTGTATGGAAGAGCAGAAGCTTCAAATGGAGTTGCAGAAGAAATTCTAACACCTCTACCGCGTCTATCTGTTACTTCAAACCAACGAACATCACAATGATTTCCACATTCTTGTGGTACTAAATATGGCTGAATTTCATCTTGTGTTGTAGTAGTGAAGATGCCTAATTTGCCACCTTCTTTACGGTCGATATAATTATCACATGGACCTAAACCATAGTATTTGATTTGGTCATAATCAACTGGAAGTGTAAAGAGCATACCAAAATCAGGAATAGCAGGAAGACCTTCTACTTTTTTGTAATCCATATCAACTTTAACAACGCCATCACCTGTAACAGTATAAGTTACTACTACATAAGCTACTGGTCTTGTTGCGAGTTCATAAGTATATTTTACAGTTGCAGATTCAGTACCATTTTCAGATACTTGCATATCTACGCATTTAGTGTACATACTTGCTAATTTCCATTGAGCTGTATCAAATGGCATACCACAACCATTATCATTGTCGATAGGTGCTCTCCAGAAATTCATTTTAGGGAATTCTTCAATGAGTTCTACACCATTATATTTATAAGAAGTAAGCATTTTTCTATCAGCAGAGAACATAACGCTGAAGCCTTCGCCTTTTACGCCAATATTGAAATCGGATTTAACGACTTTAATTGGAGCTACTGCTTTTTTATCTGCTTTGCCTTCTTTTGTGAATACATATTGACCGAAAGCTACTTCATGACCACAATTTGCCCAAATAGTTGCTTGTTTTAATACTAAAGAAGCTGTAACTACATATTCACCTGCGCCAAATGTAGGTAATGTATAAGCCACTTCACCTGTTTGACCTGCATTGATATCAGCAGTTAATTTTTTCTGCCAAACATTTTTACCATTTTTAGCTAAAGCAATAATTAAATCATAATCACTTGTATTTGTGAATAAAGATTTATTGATGATTTTTACACCAGTTTCACTTGGAACGAGTGTGAAGTTTTGATAATTGAATTTAACTTCTTGTAATTTAGAAGTTGGTGCATGGTCTGCAAATACGATACCATTACCAGAGAAGTTATAATCGCATGGTCTATCGCCAAAATCGCCACCATAATTCATTACATCATTGCCATATAAATCTCTAGTCCAAATAGCTTGGTCTGCAAAGTCCCAAATAAATCCGCCTTGATATAATGGTTCTTCATCAGTTAAATCAGTGTATTTATGCATACCACCATTACTGTTACCCATAGAATGAGTATATTCACAACAAATAAATGGTTTTTCTCTATATTTAGATAAGAATTCTTTTATCTGTGCTACTTTTGTGTACATCTGACTTTCCATGTCGCTTGTGCCATCATAACGACGTTCATCAGGCATAGCCAATACCATTTTTCCACTTGCTTCATTAACACGGTCCCAACAAATGCTTTCATAATGAACTAAGCGAGATGGGTCAGCTTTACGGAAGTACTCAGACATATCATAGATATTTTTACCACCATAAGATTCATTACCGCAAGACCAAATAATGATACTAGCATGGTTTTTATCGCGTTCAAGCATGGATTTTGCTCTATCCAATACTGCTTCATGCCAATGTGGATGATCATTTGGTACAGTGTTTTTATCACAGCGTACGCTTCCACGAATTTGCCAAGAACCATGTGTTTCCATATTTGTTTCATCAATTACATAGAAACCATAGATATCGCAAAGTTCATATAATTTACTGTTATTTGGATAGTGAGATGTTCTGATAGCATTGATATTATTTAATTTCATAATATCTAAATCATGAGCGATTTTGCTTTCAGGAATAGCACGACCATAGTAGCAATCGAATTCATGGCGGTTAACACCTTTAAATACAATGCGTTTGCCATTGATTTTCATGATATTGCCGTCCATTTTAAATTCTCTAAAACCAATGTTTTGTGGAATGATTTCTACTACATTATTATTTTCATCTTTTACAGTGAAAGTAGCTTTATAAAGATTTGGATATTCTGCGCTCCAAAGTTTTACGTTTTCAACATCTGCTGTAAATACGCTTGTAGCACCTGTAATTTCTTGAACTGTATCAATTACTACATTTTCTTCATTATCTACTAATTTAACTGCTAATTTTTTAGCATTTTCATTATTCCATTTGAAATCAATAGATAATTTACCATCTTTATAATCATTGCAAGGAGTTGCATGAATGAATAAATCATCAACATGAACTTGTGGTTTTGTATAAAGATATACATCGCGATAAATACCGCTAAAGCGCCAGAAATCTTGGTCTTCAAGCCAGCTAGCTGAGCTGAAACGATAAACCTGTACTGCTAATTTATTTTCGCCTTCAACGAGATAAGGTGTTAAATCAAATTCTGATGGTGTACAGCTATCTTCACTATAGCCTACAAATTTGCCATTGAGCCATAAAGCCATTGCACTATCTACACCCTGGAAAGATACAAATACTTCATTCCAGCCTTGTGGCACTGTAAAATATTTTACATAAGATGCGATTGGATTATTTTCTGTAGGAATTTCACCTTCGTTTAATTCTTCATGACCGTCCCAAGGATAAGCTACATTCGTATATTGAGGTTTGCCGTAACCTTCCATTTGAATATGTGCTGGAACACGAATTGTATCCCAAATTTTACAGTTATAATCTGCTTGTTCAAAACCTTCAATACGAGATGCTAAATTTTTTGCATAAGAAAAATACCATAATCCATTTAAAGATTGACGCATGGACATTTCTTCATTGAGCATTTCTTCTTCATTAGCATAATAATGATGGTCGCTATGTGCAGGTAGACGATTATCTGCAAAATATGTTGAGTCTGCCAATTTGCTTATATCAAAAATCTTTTCTTCCATAAATAACACCTCATTTTTATTTTCGAAAAATATTTTTATCGTAAACGTTTACATTGAAATTTAAACTAAAAATAATTAAATTATCAAAAAATTTTTTCTTATTATATATTTAATTATATACTAATATTATCAAAAAAAATATAAGATGTTGAACTATAAATTATAAGATTTAGAAACAAAAAAAAGGAGAAGTTATCTAACTTCTCCAAAAATAATTTTATTAGGATTTTATTTTTGAACATAAAATTCTATATCATCTATAGAACCCCATGTGTCAGGTCTACCATTTAAAATGAAGCCAATTTCTACTTCACCATTTTTAACCTCAATATTTTTAATTGAAGTCTGATGCCATCTATTCCAGCCATCATCTTTAATATCAGTAGTCATTTCTACACCATTTTGTTTTACAAATAATTGATATTTGGAAGCTAAACCATTTCCTTGTGTCCAACAAGATAAAGTATATTTTCCATCAGAAAGACCTTTTAATTTTTGTTTAATAATCACATTAAATGGTTTATTATTCCAATAGTGCATAGCACATTTATCACGTACATCTCCTTGATTCCAAGCTAAATTTATTGCTGAACTATCACCTACAATATCCCAGCCATTTAATGTTTCATTTTCAAAATTACCATTTAAGACTAAATTCATTTTATTTTTTACTTCAATATTAGCTATAGCCTTTTGTGCTAATCCTTCCACAGTTCCTGATATCGTATAATTACCAGGTTTTGCAAAAATTGGTTTGGCAACATCCCATTTAACAGACATATTTTTTACTGCATCATTAGAATAAACCACACCTACTGTCTGTGGTAAATCTACATTACTATATAAACTAACATCTTTTACATCAACTGTATTTATCGTTGTAACTTGTGGCTCTATATACTGATTATTTGGGTCTGATACTAAGTTAAATGTATCCATAGATTCAAGTGCATTTCCCTTTGTATCAAATAATGTTAAATTATCCCAACCATTACCACCACCATTAGACTTCCAACCTACTTTTTCATTGATAACCCAATCTGGAGCCCAATAAAATATCCCCAACCCACGATTATCATTTACACTAGCAACAGTTGCCATAACGTCACGCAATCCTGTTGCTTGTCCTTGCACTGTAGCTTTATAACCACCGACTTTTTCTTCATTTGTTCCAAAATTATTTTTCTCAAAATCGGCATCTTCTAAAGTATAACCAAAAGCAGTTTCTACAGCTATTACATCTTTATTATATTTGGCACTAACATCATTCATTGTATTTTTTAAATCGTCCATTGTACCATGCCAAAATGGATAAAATGACATACCAATTATATCAAAGTCATTCACTTTATTTTTTACAATTAAATTATCAAAAAAAGTATGATATAAATTTACATCTACACCAGCTAAATGTATCATTGTCTTAACTTTATTATCTTTATCATTATCATGTACAGCTTGTAAACCTGCATTTAATAATTTTGCTAAAAATTTATATCCATTAGGATTATCCTCTGTAAGTTGTGCTTCTGGCCATAACATCCCATTATTTAGCTCATTGCCCACTTGTACCATATCTGGTGTTACACCTTGAGCATTAAAATCTTGCATTACTTTAGCAGTATAAGCATAAACATCATCTACTAATTTATCACCACTATCATTTTTCCAAGCATCCGGTTTTTTCTGTTGACCTGGGTCCACCCAAAAATCACTGTAATGAAAATCTACAAGAACTTTCATACCTAAAGCTTTAGCTCGTTTTGCCATTTCAATAGCCTTAGCTTCATCTGTATTACCACCGCCGACACCTTCTGGTCCTACGACATATGGATTATTCCAAATACGAACACGAATCCAATTTACACCATGATTTTTTAAAATAGTGAGTCCATCTTGTTCTATGCCATTATCATAAAATTTAGTACCATTTCGTTCTAATTCTGGCATAATAGAAACATCCGCACCCTTGATAAAATCCGTAGATAAATTTTCTATAGGATTTACTTGTACTGCTGCTAGTGCTGTAAACGGTAAGGAACAAGAAATCATTGTAGCTGTTATTGCTGACAAAATTACTTTTTTTAATTTATTATTTTTCATAAACTACACACCTTTTATTAGAAACTATAATTAAGTGCTAAATTATACATATCATAATAATCAGAGAACCCTGAGTAATTACTATCATATGGACGCAATTTATACCAGTTAAATTCCAAATTAGTATTATCCGCAAGCATATAACTAATACCTAATCCATAACCTTTTTCACCATTACCACCAAGACCATCACCACCTGGTGTATTTAAAATGTGAGCCCAACCTGTAGAATCCACACTATAATTTCCTAAATGCATATAATCAGCATAAATTTTCCAAGTATCTTTGGTATCCCATTTTAAATTACCATAAGTAAGTCTAGTCCACCAACCATTTTTCTGAGCGCCATCAGGAAGTCCGGAAGCACGATTTGTTACACCTTCTGCTGTTAAATTCCATTTATCACTAAGCTGTGTATTGATACCATAAGCTATCTGTTCTAACATATATGGATTTCCTGTTGATTCTAACCAATCCCATTGATTTCTATGGTCAGTCCATACTTTATTTTCATTGCTATTTGTTTTTAAATAACCTAAAGTAAATTTAGTATTATCATCTACGCCAATCTGTGCATTAGCAATAAAAGCATTCATAGAATAATCTTTCCAATTTTCCGCAGTTAAATTTCCCCATCCTGCAGAAATAAGCGAATTATTTCCCAAATCTTGAGTTACCATAATACCATCAACTGGATTATCCCACCAAATAAGACCTTGCCCAATATTTAAATTCTGACGACCTAAGGTTATAGATGTATCCATCTGTTTCCAAGTCAATGCTAATAAATCTAAATTTGCACTACCATGAGCTCCACCATCTTGATTGTATTTATAAGCTTGAACTTTTTCACTATTATCATAAATTCCAGTATCTTCATTAGTAGTATTTTCCAATTTCACTCTACCAAGTACAGATAATTTATCATCTGGTTCTGCATAAAATCCCAAACGTAAACGTTCTTGAATACGATTACTTCTTTTATTTTTATGCTCTTTTTTAGCTGTAGTATAATTTTTTGGTGTATCAGCTTTATAATTTGTTTGATAACGAATACGTGCATCACCAAACCACTTAATTTTACCATTGTCGAAGAAATTATTTGTAGCTTGTGGCTCTTCTTTTACTGGCGCTGGTTCTGCTGGCATTACCATCATAATCTTTAATTCATTACTATACTCTTGTTGTAATTTATTGAGTATTACTTTATCTTCTGCTGTTGCTCTATTTTCATTTGCCATTGCTCTAGCTACAAATTGTGCTAAATCATAACGAGCCACCACTTTTTTATCATGAAAATCTGTCAAATTATAACCATCTACTAGACCTGTTTCTACTAAATGTTCCACTGCTGTATATGCCCAATAATCTTTAGATACTGTAGCAAAAGGGTTTTCACTAGCAAAAGCTGTAGAATTAATCATTGTTCCAGCTATAGCTAATGAACATAATAATTTTTTATTTAATATATAACTCATAAGTTAAAACCTCTCTAAACCAAATATATTCTTATGCTCAAAGTTATAAAATAAATTCATAAATAGCTTCTATGCTAATTTTATCTATCGATACAATTTCATTACTAGTTTCTTCACTACGAGCAGCCATTGGTGAATCACTTTTTATTATTTGATTTTCTTTTAATGGAGAAATACTAATATAAATATCGCCATTTGGAATTTTTCTATAGATATTATCCAAACCAATTTCCCAACTTGCACCATTATTAAAATTATCTGCTACTAATTCATTATTTACAAAAGCATATCCAATATCACCTTGATAATCTATTTTTAAAATAGCCTCTTTTAGATCTCGCATATTTGCATAATCTATATGCAATAAAACCTTACCTTTGCCAATTTTTTCTGTAGTAAATGGTATAGATTTAGCTGATTTAGTAAATTTATATGTTTTTAATAAATCAGTTTCATCTATTTTACAAATATTTCTCATTAAATCGTCTGTTAATCCATCAATAGTTTGTATAATAATAGCATTTGTATTTGCTTCTACACGAATATTATCATTATCTACAAGAATTGGATTTTCAGATAAAAGTACCTTAGTATCTCCTGCTACTTCAAATTTCCAGAAATTTAAACTTTGATAATTAGTTAAAGTATATATATTAATTATCTTACCAGATACTGTAGTAATTACTAATTTAGATAAATCTGTACTAATCGGTTCAATAAATAATTTATTATTTTCTTTAATAATTGTTCCTTGAGAAATTTCTATGTTGCTGATACTATCATTAACAAAACAATATTCTGGTTTCATACCCTGTGGCATAAAGAAGAAATAATTTTCTACATCATCTTTAGCAAATTTTGTAATTAATTGTGTAGTAGCATATTTTAAAGTCAATCCTGCTAAAGTCAAATTAAATGGCAATATACAACTTTCTTCTGAAGCTAAACTCAGATTATTCTTTTCTGGAATAGTTAATGTTTCATCAGATAAAGATAAAGTTAAATTAAAATCATTTTTATCTGGAGAAACTAAATGATCTTGATAGTTATTAATGAATATAAAGCCTTTATTTTTATCTATACGTACGGCATAACGTAACTGTTCCACATCAGTAGGTAAAATGTCTTCTGCCCCTTCTGGTAAAATAGTCTGAGTAGGACAAAATTCCTTTTGAAAACTATTAAAGAAATAGTGCAATCTCTTTAGTCTAGCATAAGATTCACGAACTTGACCAAATTCTCCAATTGCAGCTTGATAATCATAAGAAATTTTTGGGGTAGCATTTTCATTTAAGTATGGTGTTTTTAATCCCAAAGGATTAGATCCGCCATGAAATACGTAATAACCAACAAAGTTACAACCCCCTGCAACTTTTATATTAGCCATAGCTTCTACACTATGATATGGTAATTGAAAACGATATTTATAAAATACAGTCATCCCTCCACCCATTTCACAGCAAGCAAAAGGCACTGTAGTCGGATCATAAGTCGGTTCAAAATTATAAGTAGGCTTACGATAATTACGATAAATAAATTCTGGAGTTACTGGATGTTCTTTTATACTTTCATCGTAAAAAATCCATGGCCAAAAAGCATAACCACCCCACAATGGAAGTACAGTATCTGGTGATGCTTGTGCTCCACCCCAACCAGTTCCTGTATAAATAGGTGCTATCATTCCTGCTTCAATAGCAAATTCTTTTAAAATTTCTATATGATGATGATGTTCTTCTACACTTGTATCATAGCTACCATTATTAATCCATTCATTGCTAGTACCTGTAGTCATCTCCCAAGGTGCACCAGCATGACAATATTCATTATCCAACTGAACACCAATAATAGGACCACCATCTTTATAAAATAATCCACGTACTTGATTGCCAATTTCTTGATAATATCTTTTTACATAAAATAAATATCTTTCATCATTAGAACGCACATTACAAGGCTCACCATATAACCAATCTGGAAGTCCTCCATTTCTAGCCTCACCATGTACAAATGGACCTATACGCAAAATAACTTCTACTTGATGTTTTTTACAAAGTTCTACAAAGTAACGAATATTAAATGAGCCATCCCATCTAAATTGTCCTTTTATTTCTTCATGATGATTCCAAATGATATAAGTAGGAATAATATTTATCCCTGCCATTTTCATTTTAACTATTTCATCTTCCCATTTATGAAAATCATATCTACTAAAGTGAAACTCACCACAAATACCAAAAAATGGTTGTTCATCTTTCATCATATAATGATTAGTAAAACTAATATGTTCTCCATTAGGATTAACACCTTGTAAATGCTCCAAAGTTGGATAAATACTATTTAACTCTTTTTTTAAATTAATCTGATAATTTTTCAAAATAAAACCTCTTTCAATTTCACTATTTATCTATTTTTTATTTCGCTGTTCTTGCATTTTTTCTTCTGCAAGAATTATTTCTTTATAATCAATAACACGCTTATTATCACTAATTAATAATTTCTGTGAAATTAACGTACAAATTCCTGCTACAATACCAATATACAAATATGATTGTGAAAACCCTATACTTTCATACATACTGCCAAAAAGTGGAGAAAATATACTTGCACAAATAGAACTTGTACATAAACAACCAAGATAAATAGAAGCTGATAATCTTAAATCAAAATTTTTAGAAATATATTTAAATTGTCCAACTAAAAATAATGGTTTTTCAAACGAATGAATACATTTTACTGCCGCAATCCAAAGTGGACCCCATTCCAAAGAAGACCCAATTATACGTATAGACATAATAGTACCTGCAAGAATTAATGTTCTTTTTGCTCCTAATTTATTAGCTATTACAGGTGTTACGAATAAGAAAATAGCTTCAAAAAAAGTCTGAATTGCTCCTAAATCTCCAAACCAACGATTTCCCTCAGCTTGTGATTCAAATTGTGATACAAAATATACTCCAAACTGTTGATCATATACATCATATACACAACCAACACCTATCATAAAAAATAATAAAAATAAAAAGTCTTTATTTTGTAATAAATGTTTAATATCCTTTAGTGAAACAGAATTTGCTTTTTTCATTTCTACATCAGATATTTCTACTTTAGCCATTGATAAACAAATAATTGCAATTAAGGCAGCTAAAGATGCTGATACAAATGCTAAATTAGGATTAATGTTCATAGCAATGCCAGTTGTATATGTAGCCGCTGCCCATCCAAAAGATCCCCACATTCTAGCACGGCCATATTCAAAACCATATTTAATAGAAACTTTATTTATATATGAATCAATAACACCATATCCTGCATTAAAAATAAAACCTAGATAAATACCTCCTAAAATAGCGCCTAAATAAAAATTAGAAACAAGTAATGGTCCATAAATATAAATAAAAAATGGTCCAATTAATAATAAAATTATCAAAATAGTAAATAACAATGTTTTTTTCAATCCAATTTTATCAGAAATAAATCCTAAAACTGGTTGCATACATAATGCTGCTAGAGCATTAGCTGAATATAATAATCCTGTCTTAGTTGCTCCTATACCTAAATGCTGACCAAGCCAAATAGCAAAAAATGACATAGCTGCTGACCATGCAAATAAATGTAAAAAGCTAACTGCACTTAAAGCAAAATAATTTCTATTTTTTATACTAATTTGCATTTTAATCCCCCTAAATAATCCAATTAAACGATTTTTCTAAAAACTATTAATAAACTATCAATATTTATTCCAATGATTAATGATAATTTAACATTGCCACGCGACAAAAATAATTATATTATGAATAGACAGAAAAATGTGTAACATGTTAAACTAAATAATATAATATTTTGAAACAAGGTGATTTTATGCCTATAAAAATTCGCAAAACATTACTTCATGAGCCAATTACATTTGATACAATTGGCAATCATTGGGATCAAGTACCAATCTATCGACCAAATGGTTATCCATTATACCATTATCTCCAAACAGAAAAAGGTGTTGGTAAAATAGAAATTCAAGGTAAATCGTATTTATTAAATGAAAATGAAGGTATTTTAATTGCTCCATTTATACCTCATTCCTATGCTAAAAAAACAGATGAATGGTTTACCATGTTTATTACCTTTACAGGAACTATGGAAAGTAGTCTTTCTCAAGCATTAGGTAATAAACAAATCATTTTTATTCCTAAAGAACAAGGTATTATTATTGCAAAAGAATTATTTGATATGATATCTCAATATGAGAATCCTTCTGCTGATGCAAAATATTTTTCTTTAGCTAGTTATCATCTATTAATGAATTTTATAGATAATTCAGCTTTTAATTTATTGAATGAACCTTTATATCAAAAATATGTATTACCTGTAATTAAAGAAATCGAAACTTCCTATGCTAGTGAAATCACAGTGCAAAAATTAAGCCAACAAGTGTATGTTACACCACAATATTTATCGCGCTTATTCTCTAAATTCTTAGGTTGCTCTGTCTATAAATATCTGACAAATTATCGCATCAATAAAGCAAAAGAATTATTACTAACTCATCAACGCATGGAAATTCAACAGATTTCTCAATTAGTAGGTTTTTTAGATACTAGCCATTTTATTGCTATGTTTAAAAAATTTACAGGAATAACACCTCTTGATTTTCGCAAACTCAATTAAAAAAGCTAAGATTAATGGTTTTTATCATTAATCTTAGCTTTTATTTTTATTATTTACCTGTATCTGCCATGCGTTTTGCTAAACGTTTTTTATCAGAATATCTTCTAAATGTAACCCAAAGTGGGCTGGCAATGAATATAGATGTATATGCACCGCAGAAGAAACCTATCAATAAAGCAAAGGCAAAATCTTTTGTTGTATCTCCACCAAAGAAATAAAGCGCAAATGTAGCGAATAATACTGTAGATACTGTATAAATAGAGCGAGTCATTGTCTGATAAATACTTGTATTTACAAGTTCTACAATATCGCCATTTTTTCTAAAATGCAATTTTAAATTTTCACGGATACGGTCAAAAATAACGATAGTATCATTTATAGAGTAACCGATAATTGTAAGTAATGCTGCTACAAATGAAGAATCTATTTGACGCTGAGTAAGTGCAAAAGCCCCAAGTACAATAATTACATTGTGTGCTAAGCCTAATACTGCTGAAATACCGAATTTAAATTCAAAACGATAAGATACATAAGCAATAATCAATAACCATGAAATAATTGTAGCATATATAGCATTCATGATAAGTTCAGTACCCATTGTAGCACCGACTTTTTCTTCACGAAGCACTTGATATGCACCTAGTTTATCAGTTAAACCAGCCATTACTTCTTTGCGTTCTTGTTCTTCTAAATCTACAGTTCTTATCATTACATTTTCAGATTCTGTAGATGAACTAGATTCTCCAGAAAGCTGAATTGTACTATTGCTCAAATTATATTCATTTAAAACAGCACGTACATCATTTATATTTACAGCCTTTTCAAAGCGTAAATCCATGATAGTACCACCAGTAAAGTCAATACCCATATTAAAGCCACGAGTTACCATGAAAAACAAGCTGGCAATAATCAATAATGAAGATATTGCATACCATATCTTGCGTTTACCAATAATATCAAATCTAGCCATTATTTCATGTCACCGTCCTTTACTTTATGACCTAAAGATACACCATAAATACGTGGGTCAGTGAATAATCTAGCTGCAATCAAATGTTTAAGCATAAACTGTGTTAATGTAATAGCTGTAAACATACTGATGACAACACCAAGACCTAAAGTAATGGCAAAACCACGAATTGGACCTGTACCAAAGAAGAATAATACTGCTGCTGCAATAATTGTAGTTAAGTTTGAGTCAAAAATTGTAGTAAAGGCACGTTTAAAACCTGAATCCATCGCCATGCGAAGTGTCTTGCCAGCTTTTACTTCTTCTTTGAAATGTTCAAAGATAAGTACGTTGGCATCAACCGCCATACCGATAGACAAGATAATACCCGCCACCCCTGGAAGTGTAAGCGTAGCATCTAATAATTTAAGTACGAATAATAAAATTATTACATAAGCCATCAAGCTTAAATTTGCAATCAAACCAGAAACACGATAGAAAAGTAACATAAATACAAAAATCGCACCTACACCAACAGTAAATGCAAATACGCTTTTATCTTTACTATCTTGACCAAGTGTTGGGCCTACTGTACGAGTTTCTATAATATCAACTTTTACAGGAAGTGCACCAGAACGTAAAAGCACTGCTAAATTATGTGCTTCTTCAAGATTTCTAGAACCTGTGATTACTGCTTTACCGCCAGTAATTGGTTCATTAACACGTGGAGCTGTTAAAACTTCACCATCAAGTAAAATAGCAATTGTTCTGCCTACATTTGCAGAAGTCAAATCAGCAAATTTTTGAGCACCTTCATCAGTGAATTCAATAGCTACTTCATTTTGATTATTTTGTGTAGTTTGTTCTCTAGCATCTTTTAAATCTGTACCACTTAAAACAGTATTGCCTTCTTCATCTTTGAATTCAAGCATAGCTGTTTTACCAAGTACAGCAATAGCTTTATCTGGGTCTTTAACACCAGGAAGCTCGATGATAATACGGCGTTCGCCTTCACGCTGAATGATTGGCTCTGTCAAACCAAGTTCATTTACACGTTTTTCCATGATTTTTACTACACGGTTCATAGCATCATCATTAACTTGTGCTTGCTCTGTATCTACACCTTCTAAAACGACATGAGTACCACCTTGAAGGTCTAAACCTTGTCTTATTGAGCCAGCTAGTGGTGCTATAAATGCAGCAAAAACACCAACGATAACAATAATTACCGCTAATAATTTCAATAAAGGATTTTGTTTCAAAATATCTTCCCCCAATATCCTTATAATTATCTGTATTTTATAGTAGTATTTTCTGTCAAAATCATATCTACTTTGAAATCGTAATCGTCTTTGATTACTTCATCAACTAATTGACAATCATATACTGCTGCTATTTTTTTAGCGTTAATAGCTTTTACTAAATATCTATCATAATAGCCACCACCCATACCGAGTCGATAACCTTTTTTATCTAGTCCTACAGCAGGCACTAAAATAAAATCTATATCTTGTGGCTTTACAATTCTTAGATTTTCTTCTTTTACTGTCAAAATATTATATGCACCTACAACTAATTCATCTAAAGATTTTATTAAAGTCGCTTGCATTATTTTCATATTTTTATCAGTAATATAAGGCAGGCAAATTTGTTTGCCTGCCTTGAGAGCATTTACTATTAATTCTTTTGTCTGAAATTCATCAGGCATTGAAGCATATAAAAAACATATCTGAGAATTTTTATATTCCTCAAGTTCTACAATTTTCTTTGTAATTACTGCTGAATACTCATTTTTCTGGATTAATGTTAACGCTCTTCTTTTTGCTAAAAGTTCTTTACGTTGAACTTTTTTATTATTTGTTAGCTGGGTTAGCATTTGTTTTTTCCTGAGTTAAATCTCTAGCTACAGCAGCACTGCTGATTTTAATTTCTACATTATCAGCAATTCTAATTCTAATGAAATCAGATTTTTCTAAATCAATATAAGTAATTTCCCCATGGATACCACCTATAGTTAAAATACGATGACCTACTTTTAAATTGTCCATCATTGTATTACGTTGTTTTTGTTGTTTTTTCTGTGGACGATAAAGTAAGAAATAGAAAATTATTACCATTAATACTATTGGTCCATAGGAATAAAGACTTGCCATCATTGAATCACTCATAAAAAAATTCTCCTCATCATAAAAAATTATATTAATTTATTTTATATTAGCTATAGTATAGCATAATACCTCTATTTATTTACAAATATTCCTCAAAATTTACACAGATTTTGCATTGAATGAGAAATTAGCTGTAAATTTACGATAAAATTCTGGGAATCTATCTTCCATGATAGATTGACGCATCTGTCTCATAAAGTCAATTAAGAAATGAAGATTATGGATTGTTAATAAACGTAAACCAAAGATTTCATTTACACGAACTAAATGACGAATATATGCTCTAGAATAGTTTCTACAAGTATAACAATTGCAATGTTCGTCAATTGGGTGGAAATCATGCTCATACTGTGCATTTTTTATTACTAAACGACCATTCCATGTCATAGCTGTTCCATTTCTAGCTACACGAGTAGGGTATACACAGTCAAACATATCTATACCTCTCATTACACCTTCAACTAAACAATCCGGTGTACCTACACCCATCAAATAACGTGCTTTATTTTGTGGTAAATGTTCTAAAGTAATATCGAGCATTTCATACATCAATTCTTTTGGTTCACCAACACTTAAACCACCAACAGCATATCCAGGGAAATCCATATCTACTAAACGATTAGCACATTCGATACGTAAATCTTTATACATACCACCTTGCACGATACCGAATAAACCTTGATTTGGATTTGTCATCGTATCTTTACAACGCTGTGCCCAACGAAGTGTAAGCTCCATAGACTCACGAGTGTATTTAAAATCAGCAGGATATGGCACACATTCATCAAATGCCATGATTATATCTGCACCTAAATCCATTTGTGATTGTGTAGCAATCTCTGGAGATAAGAACTTTTTAGAACCATCGATATGAGAACGGAAAGTTACACCTTCTTCAGATATTTTTCGCAAATCACCTAAACTAAATACCTGAAATCCGCCACTATCTGTCAAAATAGCTCTATCCCAATTCATAAATTTATGCAAACCGCCAGCTTCTTTCACAAGCTTAGAGCCAGGACGCAAAAATAAATGATAATTGTTACTTAAAATAATTCCAGCACCCATTTCTTTTAATTCTTCCGGTGCTAAAGTCTTAACACTAGCCTGAGTACCAACAGGCATAAAAATAGGTGTATCAAAACTACCATGTGGTGTGTGAATACGACCAGCACGTGCTCCAGTATGTGGACACTGCTTTATAAGTTCATAAGTAATTGCAGGTTTCATTATGCCGTTGCCAAAAATCTATAAAAATATAAAAATTTGTTTATTTCCTTCTTCATTGA
>OLSL01000072.1_pt1 | contig 97389 bp, 68 predicted proteins | sample 1672511 | NCBI WGS metagenome assembly OLSL01 (sample SAMEA3136694, study PRJEB25190) | human gut metagenome | biome: human gut; feature: human-associated habitat; material: faeces | place: Austria | collected 2013
TGTCAAAGGGCTCGACAATAACGATTTATTATGCGAGCGAGCAGGAGCTTATCGACGCCCGCCAGCACGCTTTCGACAACCAGCCCGACCCGGCCACCCTGGTCAGCCGCGAGGAGATCCGCGCGGCCCTGCTCGACCGTCACACGGCCGCCACGCAGGACAAGCTCGACGCGGCGCACGTGGCCATTTGCGGCTGCGGCGGCCTTGGCTCCACCATCGCGGTGGCGCTGACCCGCATCGGCGTCGGCCATCTGCACTTGATCGACTTCGACCGCGTGGATATGACGAACCTGAATCGCCAGCAGTATTTCCTGAAGGACCTCGGCCAGTACAAGACGGAGGCGCTGCGCAGCAATCTGCGCCAAATCAACCCGTTCACGGACATCACCATCGACACCGTCAAGGTGACCGACGAGAACGTGCCGACGCTGTTCGAAAACGAGGACATCATCTGCGAGGCGTTCGACGTGCCGGAAAACAAGACGATGCTCGTCAACGCGGTGCTGGAGAATCTGCCGGGCAAGAAGCTCGTCAGCGCGTCCGGCATGGCCGGCTTCCGCAGCTCCAACCTGGTGAGCACGCGTCGCGTTTCGAAGAACTTCTACTTCTGTGGCGACGGCGAGACGGCTCCGGTACCGGGTGCCGGCCTGATGGCGCCGCGCGTGGGCGTGGTCGCCTGCCACGAAGCGAACATGATCACGCGACTGATCCTCGGCGAGGAAGACGCCTGACGCACTGCTACGTTACTCCACTGCCGTAATCGAAATTTTTATTGCGATTACAAACGCACGTTGCACACAACACAACAGCGACGCAACGGCAACACAACAGCAGCACAGCAATCGCAACAACAGCAACACCAAACACCCCAACGAAAGGAACCGACGATGAGCACCGAAAACACCATCACCACCGCAGCCGCCGACGTCGCGGCCGCGCCGAACGCCACGCTCGACGAGCTGGTCGGCACCACCACAAACACCGCGATCCTGCCGGAGCCGGACGCTCATGCGTACGACGAGATCGCCACCGGCGACGCCGACCCGCTGATCCTCGGCGGGCACAAGTTCACGAGCCGTTTCATCCTCGGTTCCGGCCGTTACGACCTGAACCTCATCAAGGCGACCATCGAGAACGCGGGCACGCAGATCGTCACCATGGCGCTGCGCCGCTGCCGCACCACCGAAAACAACCTGCTCGACTACATTCCGAAGGGCATCACCATGCTGCCGAACACGTCGGGCGCGCGCAACGCGGAGGAGGCGGTGCGCATCGCACGTCTCGCGCGCGAGGTGTGCCAGACGGACTTCGTGAAGGTGGAGATCGAGCACGAGTCGAAGTACCTGCTGCCTGACAACGAGGAGACCATCAAGGCCACGGAAAAGCTGGCGAAGGAAGGCTTCGTGGTCATGCCGTACATGTTCCCGGACCCGATCGCAGCGAAGCGTCTTGAGGACGCGGGCGCAGCTTGCGTGATGCCGCTCGGCGCGATGATCGGCTCGAACAAGGGCCTGCGCGCACGCGATTTCATCGAGGTGATCATCAAGAATGCCAACGTTCCGGTGATCATCGACGCGGGCATCGGCCGTCCGAGCCAGGCCGCGGAGGCCATGGAGATGGGTGCGGACGCGGTGATGGCATACACGGCGATCGCATCCGCCGGCAACATTCCGCTGATGGCGCGCGCTTTCAAGAATGCGATTGAGGCCGGCCGTGAAGCGTACCTGTCCGGCCTGGGAAAGGTTACGGAGGACCACGCCGTCCCGTCCAGCCCGACGAACGAGGCCGACTACATCGGCTGATTCGCGCCGATTTCGTACGATTCGTGCACTAACGTTTCGCACTGTTTTATTGCGATTACACGACGAGGGTCGGTGGAGACGCACATTTTCGCAAGGTTTCCACCGACCCTCTTTCGTCAGATGCGCGGCACGTAGCGCAACACGCGCATGCCACGCATACCGCAGCGACAGGCAATACGTCTACTTCCCTAGAGCCGCCTTCAGGTCGCGGTTCTGGAATCGCTCGTGCAGCAGGCAGTAGCCACCGAACACGACAAACCAGACCAGGCCGGCGACTGCGGAACCGAGCGTGTCGGAAGACAGGAACAACGTGACATACACGACCACGTAGAACGCGACCGCAATCCAATCGCACACCTGCCAGGCCGGCATAACAAAGCCGTCCGGCAGGAAGTCGGCACTCTGGCGGTAGCGGCGGTGAGCAAGCATCGTCAGAATGTAAATGAAGATCACGACGGCGCTGGCGGCCGAGGCGAACAGCACGAACGCGCCGGAAACGCCCGGAATCGCGTTGATCAGCGGGGAGAACAGGATCATGCAGCCGGACACGATAATCGCCTTCGCCGGAACCTTGCGGTCCGACACTTCGCCGAGACGCTGCATGGCGGGCGATTCGGAATCCTGCGCGAGCTGGTACAGATGACGTCCAGCCGAGTAGATCAGCGAGTTAAGCGCTGACGCGGCTGCGGTGATCACCACGAAGAACACGAGCGCGGCAGCCCAGTCGAGGCCCGCGTACTTAAACACCATGATGAACGGGGAGCCGAACGAGCCGTCCGCGTTCTGGTGGAAGTTGCGCCACGGCACGATCGCCATGATGGCCACGAGCGCGCCCACGTAGAAGATGAGGATGCGCATGATCAGCTCGTTGACGGCTTTCGGCAGCACTTTGCGCGGGTTCTGGGTTTCGGACACGGTCACACCCACGAATTCGATGAGCTGGTAGGCGAAGAACACCATCTGGAAGCTCATGAAGAAGTTCATCCAGCCATTCGGCGCAAGCTGGAAGCCGTCAGTGATGTTCGTGAGGCTCACCATGGCGCCCGACACCGTACCGTCCACGCCCTCGATATGCGTGGCGGGGTAGCTGAAGCCGATGATTAGCATCACGATGGCGGTGACGATCAGGCCGACGATCAGCGTGATCTTGATCATGGAGAACCAAAATTCCGCCTCGCCGAACACTTTCACCGCAATCAGATTGATGCCAGTGAGCGCCACGAGGAAGCACAGTTCGATCAGCCACTTCCACGAGTTCAGGTCTATGCCGAATGTGCCGAAGAACGTTACGAAATACGTGCTTACGGCAGTGATTTCGGTCATGCCGGTCAGAATGAGCACGATCCAATACGTCCAGCCGGCAAACTTGCCCCACCCGCGGCCGAGGTAGCGGGTGATGAAGTTGATGAAGGTGTGCTGGCTTGGGTCGCTGTACATCATTTCGCCGATGGCGCGCATGAGCAGGAACATGATGAGGCCCACGCCGATGTACACGAAGATGATGCTTGGTCCGGTCAGCGCAATCGATTTGCCGGAGCCGAGGAACAGGCCGGTGCCGATGGTCCCGCCGATGGCGATGAATTGGACATGGCGATTTTTCAGGCCGCGTTCCATGTCGTTGTCTTTGTCGAGGCTTTCGACGGATTTGATATGCGATTGTGTGCTTTGCGCGTTCTGCGTTGCGTCAGACGCGTCGGCAGCTTGCGTGTTTGTGCCGGCCTTCCCGATATTCGTATTCCCTAAAGTCATAATGGTCACACCCTACCGCGGGAACCGCCCAATGCGCCCGCTTTTGTCTGACAGATGACGCTTGCCGGCTCTGCTGGGAGGAACAGAAGCCGGCATGATGAAGAATGAGCGGGCTAGGCGGTCAGCTCGTCGAGTTTGGCGCGGAGGTCTTCGTTTTCGCGCTGCAGCTCGTCGATGCGGCGGGCCTGCTGTCTGATGATGCTGATGGCGGTTTCGGAGTCGAGCCCACCGGCAGGCTACTGCCGTACAGGTGACCCGCGCCGGACGCAAGCGTCAGCTCGGACGTGCCGTGGTAAACCGGCAGGTTCACGGAAATCTTCGGGATGCGGATGGCCCCCATCACGCCATCGCCGGAGTCGAGCAGGCTTTGATATTCCTTGTCTTTGGCGCTGGCGGAGTCGCCGGAGTTGTCTGAGCCGTCGGCGCTGGCGTTGTTGGCTGCATTCTGCGGATCGTCATACAGTTCGGCGAGCGGATCCTTCGCCTCGCCAATCACCGGCTGCCCCGACTTGGCAAGTCGCTTGTTGTACTCCCTGGCCGCGGCGAACGCCTCATCGGCCTGCGGGTATGGCCAGCCCGCCACGCGCTTTTCGGAACGCGCCGACGTGCTCGCCAGCTCGCGTGCCGAACGGTATTGCAACGCTCTCGGAAACATGCCAATGCCGAGCGCGGTAAGAATCAGCACCGCCGCAAGCACGCGCATGGCAATGGACTTGTTGCGATCCGCGCGACGCTCGCGCATCGCTTCGGACGCGTCGGTCGCCTCCGCGAAAGTCGGGAGAGTGTAGGTGCGGGTGTTGCGCGTGGTGTCGTGCGAACCGCGCGAGCCGTCGTTGCCATCGTGCGAATCGCCATAAAAATCGTCGGCGCGTAAGTCCTTAATTTGCTGCGGACCGTCGCTTCTCGACCCGCCGCGCGCGCTCCCATGCGGAAAAACTGCCATCAGTCTTGCCCCCTTGAACTGCCAGCCATAGGGAACATTATATTGCACTCCGCCCGCGTGCCTTCTTCCCTGACGATTCCGATAATGTCGGTCGAACTTGGACGGTCTCCGGCCACAGCTCTGAACGAACCACGTTTTACGCAAATCGTGGGTTAGGTTTTATGTAAATCATGGGTTAGACCCATCAAAACCCTTTGCAGGAGGCCGAAATTGGCATTTTTGCCAAGAGCATCTCTAACCGAGTCTATCCATGGTCAAACTGATGGGTCTATCTGGCTTATAGATGGCGGATTTGGGGCTTTGCGGAAAGGTATTTCGCTTATAGATGGCGGATGCTAGACGAGAATAGGCGGTTCGGGGGTATGATGTACACCCCCGAACTGGCAAATGGGGCGAACCACCCGCCATCTATAAGCTAGATAGCATTTGGCGGGCGGGTGGTGCGCGCGCGGCGGACGAGAACCGAGGGTTGGCCTCCTCGCAAACGCGACCGACCCCCTTAATGTCGTGAAACGTGCTATATGTGGCAGATTCGCCCTTCACAAGAAAACGATTTGCGTTATGTGTGGCAGGTTCCTTGAGCAAATCCAGACCTAGGGGGTAGGAATCATGCCCCCTAGGTCGGTTTCCCCGAAGAAACCTGCCACAGATAGCGGAAATCACATTCTTCAACCTCCGGTCACAATGGCTCACTAGGCTCGACGGTATGACGCAAGAGCTTGTTTCCCTGACCATCATCATGGCGGTGGCGGCCGTCAGCCCGATTGTGGCGCAGCTGATTCCGGGAAGGTTCATTCCACAAACCGTACTGCTGCTCGCCGCCGGAGCCGCACTCGGCCCGTACGGACTGGGCATAATCGAAGTAAACGACGCCGTGAAACTCTTGAACGAGCTCGGCATGGCGTTCCTGTTCCTGCTCGCCGGCTACGAAATCGACCCCAAACGACTCGCCGGACATCAAGGCAAAGTCGGACTGCTTACATGGGGAATCACGCTAGGCCTCGCCTGGCTGGTTGTGACATTCCTTCCGTTCTTCACCAAGCAAGGCATCAACGGCGTGGCCACGGTAATCGCACTCACCACCACCGCGCTCGGCACGCTCATGCCGATTCTCAAGGAACGCAACCTCGAAGGCACCCCCATCGGCGACGCCATCATCTCGTACGGAACGTGGGGCGAACTCGGCCCAATCCTTGCCATGGCTATCCTGCTATCCACCCGAACCGGCTGGCAGACCATGCTCGTGCTCGGCGCATTCCTTGCCATCTGCCTACTGTGCGCGATGCTACCCACGAAAGCACTGAAAACCGGCCATCGCCTGTACCGTTTCCTTACGGAAAACGCGAACACGTCATCGCAAACGCTCATGCGACTGACCACATTCCTGCTCATCTTCCTTGTCACCATTTCCGCGCTGTTCGAACTTGACGCGGTGCTCGGCGCGTTCGCCGCGGGTTTCATCCTGCGTTACATCATCCCCGACGGCAGCAAGTCGCTGGAAATGAAGTTGGAGGGTGTCGGCTACGGCTTCCTCATTCCTGTATTTTTTGTGGTGTCAGGCGCCGCGATCAACGTGCGCGCCGTGGCAAGCCGGCCCGCACTGCTCGTCGCGTTCATCGTCATGCTCATGCTGATTCGCGCGGTGCCCGTATATGTTGCGTTGTCGCTCGACAAACGCAAGAATCCGCTGTCAACGCATCACCGCGTCACCGTAGCCCTGTATTGCACGACCGCGCTGCCGATCATCGTCGCCGTCACGTCGCTGGCGGTGAAGGTCGGCACCATGCAAAGCGACACCGCGTCGACACTGGTCGCAGCCGGCGCGATTACAGTGTTCCTAATGCCGCTGCTCGGCTCGATCACATATCAGGTGGCCGACGTACATCCGGTCACCGCGGTTCGGGAGATTGCGCACACGCCATCCGATTGGCGGACGATCGTACGCGAACATGCGCAGGTGCGTGCGCTGCTGCACCATCAGGACCGGCTCAAGCGTTTGGCGGAAACGTTGGACACACTGGAAGCGCATGGGCACGGCGACGAACATCGGGCCGAACTTGTGGAACGCGCGCGACGTGAGATCGACCGGCAGCTGAAGGAACTCGGCCTCGACCCGCAGCTCACCACGCAACTGCCACACAACTACCGCTATCCGAAGAACTGAGACGCGAGCGAGCCTTTCCGATACTCTAACTGTCCGCTTCTGGTGAATCGGACAGTCGTCATTCCACGGACTTGAGGGAGCTGATGGGGTCGATGCGGTCGAGGACGGGGTTGACGAACAGCTGCACGAGCAGCGCGAAGGCCATGGTCGCCACGGCCGCGATCACGTAGCTCAGCGGCTTGACCTCCACCTCGAAATACAACGAGGGCATGTTGAGCGCCATCGTCAGCATGCCGCCGACGAGCCGGCCGAGCGGCAGGCCCAGTATCACACCCATGACGGTGAGGATCATCATCTCGCGGTTCACGTAATGGTGCACTTCGCGGTCGAAGAAGCCAAGCACCTTGAGCGTGGCCATCTCGCGCACGCGTTCCGACACGTTCGTATTGGCGAGCGTGAACAGCACCACCAGTGCCAGACCGCCGGCGAGCGCCACGATCAGCGCCACCACCGCGCCCATGAGGTCGAATTTGAAGCTGTCGGCCATGTGCGCGCAGCTTACGGCCTTCATTACCGAACTGTCCTCTTCGAGCGATTCCGCATAGTCGGTTTGCGAAGTGTCGGAGCCGGAAAGCTTGGCGAGCATGGCGTTCCACGTCAGAGCCTCGGAATCCTCGGAACTCTTGGAATTCTTGGTGTTCTTCGCGTCTTTCGAGTCGAAAAGCTTGGCGTAGTAGGTTTCGCTTACATACACATCCGAGCCGATGAGGTTGCGATTCACCGCGCTCACCTTCGCCGTCGCCTGCACGCCGTCGCCGTTGGCCAGTCGCACCTTGGAACCGGCCTTGACGCCCAGCGCGCTTGCCGCCGACTGCGCGACGATCACGCCATCGTCATCGAGTTGTTTCAGCGAACCGGTTTTGCCGACGCCGGACGTGCCCAGTATGCCGGACGAGACCGGCTGCAACGTGACCATTTCGCCCAAATCGGACAGATGCTTTTCCGGCACCGCGACCAGCTGGATGCTTTCGCTGCCGCTGCTGCCGGCCTTGCCGCTGTCACCGTCGCCACTGCCCGCAACCGTCAAATCGCCCGACTCTATGCGCACGTCAAGCGATGACGTGACGCGCCCGTCTGACGCGACTTTCGTGCGCATCGCCGACGCGTCCGAATCGTCGGAAACCACCATCAGGTCGTACTGGTAGATGTCGCGGTATTGCTTGATGCCGAGGTCGGCGACGGTGTCGTTGATGGCCAGGCCGCAGACGATCAGCGCGGTGCAGCCGGCGACGCCGCCGACCGTCATGATGAGGCGCGACTTGAAGCGGAAAATGTTGCGCGCGGTCACTTTGCTGAGGAAGCCGATGCGATTCCAGACCGGCCGAATCCGTTCCAGCAGAATGCGCGAGCCGGCGCGCGGCGCTTTCGGACGCAGCAGCGAGGCGGGCGTCTGCCTCATTTCCTGCACGCACGCGTAGATGGTGGCGGCGAGCACGCCGACCACGAACAGCGCGATGCCGAGCGAGCCGTACAGCCAGTCGTATTCCAGCCGCAGACCGGGCATCACATACATGCCTTGCAATACGACCAGCAGGAACGCAGGAATGCCAAGGAAGCCGGCGATCAGGCCGAGGCCGCCGCCGATGAGGCAGGCGAGCAACGCGAACAGCAGGTAGCGCGACGCGACCGCCAGCCGCCCGTAGCCGAGCCCCACGTACGTGCCGATGAGCGAGCGGTCCTCTTCGACCATGCGCGCCATGGCGGTCAGGCTCATCATCACGGCCACCAGCAGGAACACAATCGGGAACGCGTTGCCGAGCGACTGGATGGAGTCGAGGTCGGATTTGAGCGCGCTGAACCCGCCGAGCGACTGCCGGTCCTGCACATACCAGCGCACTTGCGGAATGCTGGTTTTCAGCTCGTTTTCCTTGGTTTTCAGCGTTTGTTCGGTACTTGCCTTCTGCTCGTTCAATTGCGATTGCGCCTGGTCGAGCTGCTGCTTGGCTTGCGTCAGTTCGGGACTAGCGGCGATGATGGTTTCACGCATTGTTTCACGCGTGGTTTCGTCAAGTTGGGGGGTAGTTGCACCTGCGGCCGCCGCCGCACCTGCGTTCGCGCCGTTTGCCGCAGCTCCCGCAGCTGCCGCGCCCGCCTGCATGCTGACAATCTGGTCGACCTGCTGGTTGAATTGCTGCCGATTCGCGTCGATTTGCGACTGCGCGTCCGCGAACTTCTTGTCGGCTTCCGCACGCGCGTCGGCGATCTTCTTGTTGCCCGCGTCGAGCAGTTCCTGCCGACGGGCCTTCTGGCGGTCGGTTTTCACGGGGCCGTCGATGCGGTCGGTCACCTGCTTGACAGTGTTTTCGTACGATTCGTCGAACGTGCTTTCGGCGGCCGCGCCCTTGACGAGCAGCGTGGCGGACGTGTAGAGGGTGCCGGTCACGCCATCGGACGGCGCGAAGAACGTGTAGTCGGTGGTGGCGGTGGAACGGAACGAGGTCATGGCGGAGTAGCCGTCCGGGTTGCTCAGGTTCTGCGGATCGAGCACCACGCCCACGATGGTGAGCTTGGTCGGGAAGCTCGGCGCCTCGTCCGTGCCGTTCGTTTCATTCGTGCCGTCCGCACCGTTCGTATCGTTCGTATCGGAAGTATCGGAGGAAGCCGATTCGGGGATTACGGTGAGGCGGCTGCCGATACGCTTGCCCGAATCGCGAATAAATTTCCTGGTTACCGCGATTTCGCCGGCTTTCTTCGGCATGCGCCCTTCCTGCAGGTATGGCTGGTCAATGCCGTTCGTGCCGATTTCCTGCATGGTCGCCGACTTGCGGCCGTCCAAATCGAACGTCACTTCCTGCGACCGTTCCGCCTGCACTTTCGCAACACCGTTCACCTTGCGCAACGCGGCGATATCGCCGTTCGACAGGCCCGCGGTGGACAGCACCTGGACGTCGTGCAGGCCCTGCGCGTCGAAAAAGCGATCGGTGCTGCGGAACGCGTCACGGCAGCCCGCGTAAATGCCGGTGAGCACGGCCACACCGAGCAACGTGATCATGGCGATGGAAATGAATCTTTTCCACGAATGCGCCCACATTCGCAGCATGTCCTTGACGAATGCCATGTCGACCTCCGTTCGTAGCCCCTCATTCCATTGAACACCATGAAGCTTGGAAAGACGCGCCAAACCGCACATCCGCAACACGTGTCCAAATCGCGCGTTCGAATCGCACAGCAATCGCGCGAATCGAACTTCTAAACCAAACAACCCGTTAAGCAAACCAGACATTCCGGAACGAACAAACCAACACTTTGCCCGCCGCTTCCCGCTACAATCGAGAACGTTCCCTCACAAAGGGCGAATCGCAAAAAGCAAGCAAAACAAGCACATGCAAGCGTGCAACAGCACGCAACGCAAGCAGCGAGCGCAACGCACAACGCGCAATCGCAAGGAAACAGAGAAGAGGAAATCTCCATGAGCGACGTCACCGCCGCAAAGAAGCCGCGTGGAACCGACGATGTACCGGTTCCGCCGACGCTCCGTAAATCGTTGAAAAACCGCCATATCCAGCTCATCGCGCTGGGTGGCGCCATCGGCACCGGCCTGTTCTACGGCTCCAGCGAATCCATCCAGCTGGCCGGCCCGTCCATTCTGCTCGCCTACCTCGTCGGCGGTCTCGCGATCTTCATGATCGTGCGCGCTCTGAGCGAGATGGCGGTCGAGGATCCGAAGGCTGGCGCGTTCAGCTACTACGCGACGCGCTACTGGTCACGGCGAGCGGGCTTCATTTCCGGCTGGAACTACTGGTTCAACTACGTGCTGGTGGCCATGGTGGAGCTTGCCGTGGTCGGCTCGTTCGTGAACTACTGGTTCCCGAACATTCCGAAGTGGGTGTCGGCGGCGGTGTTCCTCGTGGCCATCGCGGCGCTGAATCTCATGGGCGTGAACAAGTTCGGCGAATTCGAATTCTGGTTCGCCATCATCAAGATCGTGGCCGTGCTGGCCATGATTCTCGGCGGCCTGTATGTGATCATCGCCAATGTGCCGACCGCTTCGGGCATTCGCGCGAGCTTCGCCAACTGGTTCACCGTGGACGGCGGATTCCTGCCGCACGGCCTGATGACCCGCAACGCCGACGGCACGTGGACCGGCCTGCTGATGGCGCTCGTCGTGGTGATGTTCAGCTTCGGCGGCACCGAACTCATCGGCATCACCGCCGGCGAAACCGAGAATCCGCGCACCACCATTCCGAAGGCCACGAACGGCATCATCTGGCGTATTCTCGTCTTCTACATCTGCGCGCTCGGCGTGATCATGGCGGTGATTCCGTGGAGCAAGATCGACGGCGATTCCAGCCCGTTCGTGCAGATCTTCGATTCCGTCGGCGTGCACGCGGCCGCCGGCATCCTCAATTTCGTGTGCCTGACCGCCGTGATGAGCGTCTACAATTCCGGCCTGTACGCCAACTCCCGCATGCTGTATTCGCTGGCAAAGCAGGGCAACGCGCCGGCTTACCTGGGTAAGCTCAGCAAGAAAGGCGTGCCGGTCGGGGGTGTTATCACTTCCGCGATAATTATTGCGATTGCCGTTGTCGTCGTGTTCGTATGGCCGGAATTCGCGTTCAATTATCTGATGTCGATCGCCACTATCGCGGCTGCGATCAACTGGATCATGATTATGATTACGGAGATTAAGTTCCGTCGCATGGTTGCGGCTGGCGATGGCCCGGCCGAACTTAAGGGGCTGAAGGGCAAGGAAGCGCTCGACAAGATCGCGTTCAAGCTGCCGTTCGCCAATGTGACGCCGTATGTGGTGATCGCGTTCATGCTGCTGGTTGTGGTGCTCATGTGCTTCTCCGCAAGCTATCGCATCGCCGTGATCGCCGGCGTCATCTGGCTGGCGGTGCTGTTCGCCGCCGCCCAGCTTGCGCTTGGCAAGTCCGGCAGCGAGCGTGGCGAGGACGCGGCGGTGATTGTCGACGCGGCTGCTGCAACCGCTGAGTAATCGCACGAAACACAAAACGGCCTCCTCTTCCGGCTTTTGTTACCCGAATCGGCTGGTTACGGTAACAAAAGCCGGATGGGAATGCCGTTTTTGCGATTAGACGGGGCGATTAGACGGGGCGATTAGACCGGCGCGACCAGACCGACGGCCTCAGTCAGCGGTGCCGTCGGGGGTGACGGGCTCGGCGGACTCGACGGGGGAGGTATGGTCGGTCAGGTCCAGACGGAACGGCTGCGCGGGCAGGCCGTCGTCGTTGAACAGCGGAGCCGGACCCCAACTGCGCCAGGCGTATCGCATCGCCACCGGCTCCGGCACATCCGGAGTCGCCAGCGTAATCGTGCCGATGCTGCGGCTGTTAATCGGAATGCCGAATTCCGTAGCGTTGTAATCGACCACGTTCACTCTGGAATTGACGAGATCATCGATGTCGCAATCCACGAAAATCGCGGCGGTCGCCGGATGGAACACGCCATCCACGCCGGCAAGCTCGAAACCGGAATGCTCCGGCACGCGCACCAAAGTCGGCAGCTGGCCATCGAAATCATCGTCGCCGCCGCCGGGCGTGGTGCCTTCGAAATGCAAACCGTGCGCATAGCGGAAGAACAGGCGTACGCGGCCGTTCGGGTCGCATCGGAAGCCCAGCACCGTCGGGCCGTGCACCGGAACGCGATCCATGCCGTAGATTTGCCGCAGCGCGCAATTGGCAAGGCGTTCGCCGGGCGTGCGCTTGTCCAGCGGGTGGATGTTGTCGTATTCGCCGCAGTCGATCGTGCAGATGGCGTACACGTTGTCTATGGACTGCGCGGCGTCCCATTGGGCCTCACGCAGCACCGGCCAGCGCATCGGATCGTTGCCGTCCGCAGCCGTCTTGCCGTTGATCCATTGCGGCAACTGCACGATGAGGAACGGCAGATTTTCGCTCCACAGCGCACGCCATTCGCCGATCATCATGCCGAGCAGCTCGCGGTAGGAACCGCTGTATTGCTCGTCTTCCTCACCCTGATACCACAGGAAACCGGCCAGCGAGTAGGGCATGATACGTTCCAGCATGGCGTGGAAGGGGCCACACGGACGCCATTGCGATGTAGGGGTGAGCGGCGGCGGCCACGGGCAGGTGCCGCACTGTTCGCTCAACTCGCTGCTCGTTGCGTTCGGATTGGTCTGACGCACCGTTTCCACAGCCGCGTTCCATGCGTCCATCTGCGACTGCCATTCGCTGGTTTCCAGCTCGAACTGCTGTTGCGTCTTGCCTGCGATCGCACGCTGGTAGCGCGTCAGATAGTCGCGGCCGGCATCGCTGGAATTGAGTGCGTCCTCGCTCATCCAGCAGCTGATCGACGTGCCGCCGATATAGCAGTCGACAATGCCGACCGGCAGATCGGGGTCGAGTTCGGAGCGCAGCTTGCGTGCGAAATAGTAGGCGACGGCACTCATCACACCACTGTTTTCCGGCGATGATTCCTGCCAACTCGACGTATTTTCCGCATTGCGATTGATGACACCGGTTTTCGGCACATTGTAGAAACGCAGCAGCGGATCGGCGCAATCCTCAAGTGCTTCGTCGGCATGCTCGCTGTTACGCAACTCAAGTTCCATATTGCTTTGGCCGCCGGCGAGCCACACTTCGCCGATGAGCACGTCGTCGAATTCGATGGCATCATTGCCCGCGACGATACGAAGAGTGTACGGACCGCCTTCCGGTTGCGCGGGCAGCATCACGCGCCACTGCGAAAAGCCGTTGACCACGTTCTGCGAAGAATAAGCATGTTCCTGCGCGATCAGGGAGCCGTCAAAGTCGTGTATTTCCGCCACAACCTCCATACCGGCGCAATCGGCAGCCAATGCGCCGAACACCGCAATGGGCTTGTTGCGTTGCAATACCATGTGCGAGGCGAAAATCGCGGCGACATGCAGCACGCCCGAGACATTACGCTCCTCCACCTGCTCCATCTGCGCCGTCATTTCGGAACCAGGCGCAATCCCCGTCGCAGTGACCATTGCTTCAGCTTCCTCATCAAACAATCCTACGTGCCTATCCTAAGCCACTTTCCTACCAAAATGCATGAAGCGTCACCTAAATAAGCACATGCTTGCCCACACAAACGTCATTTTCAGCGATTGAAACGTCGCTTCGGTAGGGGCTTAATCGCAATTCCCAACGGAAACAACATTCCAACGGCCCGAAACGTCGCTTCCGTAGGGGTTTCGCAGGAAAGGTATCACGATTGCGCCGCGACGAATTTTTTACGATTTCGCGGCTCACTTTGTGGACTGGATACGTACCAAAACGGCCGCTCCGGTAGGATGGACCCCAGTTTGCAGGACAAAATCCATGCACGAAACCACGAATTTCATCTGCGAATGGTAGAAACCCGAACGCTTTCCAAGCGTTCACCCCACTACACAAAAGGAGTGCCAAGTACAATGGCTGCACAAATTTGGTATGAGAACGACGGCGATCTCTCGGTCCTCGAAGGCAAGAAGGTTGCCATCATCGGTTACGGTTCCCAGGGCCACGCCCATGCGCTGAACCTGCGCGATTCCGGCGTCGACGTCGTCGTCGGCCTGCGCCCGACCTCCAAGTCTGTCGAGCACGCCAAGGAGCAGGGTCTGGAAGTCAAGTCCGTTCCGGAAGCCGCCGCCGAGGCCGACATCATCATGATTCTGGCTCCCGATCAGTACCAGCGCACCATCTGGGCCAACGACATCGAACCGAACATCAAGCCGGGCGCCGCCGTCGCCTTCGCTCATGGCTTCAACATCCACTACGGCTACATCAAGCCGACCGAGGACCACCCGGTCTTCATGGTCGCCCCGAAGGGCCCGGGCCACATCGTGCGTCGTGAGTACGCCAACGGCCGTGGCGTCCCGGTCGTCGTGGCTGTCGAACAGGATCCGCGCGGCGACGCTTGGGATATCACCCTGGCTTACGCCAAGGCTCTGGGCGCCCTGCGCGCAGGTGCCATCAAGACCACTTTCACCGAAGAGACCGAGACCGATCTGTTCGGCGAGCAGAACGTGCTCATGGGCGGCGTGAACAAGCTCGTTGAAATGGGCTTCGAGGTCCTCACTGACGCTGGCTACCAGCCGGAGATCGCCTACTTCGAGGTCTGCCACGAGCTGAAGATGCTCGTCGACCTCATGAACGAGGGTGGCCTGAACAAGGCCCGTTGGTCCTGCTCCGACACCGCCCAGTACGGCGACTACACCAACACCGTCATCAACGAAGACTGCCGCAAGCGCATGCAGTACCATCTGAGCCGCATCCAGGACGGCTCCTTCGCCAAGGAGTTCATCGACGATCAGGACGCTGGCGCTCCGAAGTTCAAGCAGCTGCAGGAAGAATACGGCAACGTGCGTATCGAGAGCGTTGGCCCGAAGCTGCGCGCCATGTTCTCTTGGAACAACGGCAAGGATGACGACGCTGACATGGCCACTTTCACCGGCAAGATCGCCCGTGGCTGAGTAACGTCTCGCATTCATTGCGATTAATCGCATTAACTGCGATTGAAGGCCGCCGCCCAAGTTGGGTGGCGGCCTTTCGTTATGCCGGAACGTACGCAACCGTCGCACGCACGACGATATGCAAAAAGCGCCGTCCGCATGAAGCGGGCGACGCTTTCTAATTCGCTAAATAGCTTATGCAGCTAGCGAAGCAATCTCACTGAACCTGGGTACGAGCGATCTTGCCGTTGAAGGACTCGGCCATATCGGCATCGGCGTCCACCTGGTTGTTCCAGGAGAACATGGCGCGCAGCTTCGGGCCAACGGTCTCCAGGTGCGGGTGGCTGTACTCTTCCTGCAGCTTCTTGAACTTCGGAGCGCCAGCGGCCTGGTCATCCATGAACTCCTTGGCGAAGGAGCCGTCCTGGATGCGCTTGAGCTGGTACTGCATGCGCTTCTTGGTCTCCTCGGTGATGACCGTGGAGGTGTAATCGCCGTACTGGGCGGTGTCGGAGCAGGACCAACGAGCCTTGTTCAGGCCACCCTCGTTGGCCAGGTCGACCAGCATCTTCAGCTCGTGGAACACCTCGAAGTAGGCGATCTCCGGCTGGTAGCCAGCCTCGGTCAGCACATCGAAGCCCATATCGCACAGGTGGTTGATGCCACCCATGAGGACGTCCTGCTCGCCGAACAGATCGGTCTCGGTCTCCTCGGTGAAGGTGGTCTTGATGGCGCCTGCACGCAGCGCGCCCAGAGCCTTGGCGTAAGCCAGGCACAGCGGCCAGGTCTTGCCATCCGGATCCTGCTCGACGGCCACGACGACCGGGACGCCACGGCCAGCGGCGTACTCACGACGCACGATGTGGCCCGGGCCCTTCGGGGCGACCATGAAGACCGGATGATCCTCGGACGGCTTGATGTAGCCGTAGTGGATGTTGAAGCCGTGAGCGAAGGCCAGAGCAGCGCCCGGCTTCAGGTTCGGCTCGACGTCCTTCTTGTACACGGCGGCCTGGTACTGGTCAGGCAGCAGGATCATCACCACGTCGGCTTCGGCAACGGCCTCAGCGACAGGCTTGACCTCGAGGCCCTGCTCCTTGGCATACTCCACGGACTTGGAGGTAGGACGCAGGCCGACGACGACGTCGACGCCGGAATCGCGCAGGTTCAGCGCATGAGCGTGGCCCTGGGAACCGTAACCGAGGATGGCCACCTTCTTGCCATCGAACACGGACAGATCGGCGTCCTTTTCGTACCAGATAGTTGCTGCCATAATTGGCGCTCCTTTATTGTTTTTTGCGATTCGGAACTTGCTTTTTCCGAACAAACTCGCTATTTTCTATTCTTTTTTCGGTTGTTATCACGGCGAGCGATTCCTAGGATGTTGCTCCCCCCGGATTGTGTCCGAGGAACCACTCCGCCTCTCCTGCGGAACTGTTCTAGTACCGCTTTCTTTATGATGTCTGTTGGCGTTCACATAGTGGCTATATTCACGTCAAACGTTTTTTCTAAGGCTCCGAGCCACCCCAAGCGAAGCAGCCCGGCAAGCCGGTCGGCGTCACTTGGTGAAGTCGACGTTCTTCGTTTCCTTGCAGCTCAACACCGCGATGAGGCAGCACAGGGCCATCACACCGAGGTACAGGCCAACGGAATGCACGCCCCAATGATGGGACAGCCAAGTGGCGATGGTCGGCACGAAGGCCGCGCCGACGATGGCAGCCAGGTTGTAGCCGATGCCGGAGCCGGAGTAACGCACGTTCGCGTCGAACAGTTCCGGCAGGAAGGCGCCGATCGGACCGAACGCGGTACCCATCAGAGCGAAGCCGATGCACAGGAACAGCAGGTTGGTGGCGAAGTTGCGCTGACCGACGACCGCCGGGTCAAGCAGGAACGGGAACAGCAGGGCGAACGCGATAAGGCAGCAGGAGGAGATGATGATCACGCGCTTGCGGCCGAATTTGTCGGCGTTCACGCAGGAGATCACGATGAACGCGGCGAACACGCAGACGGCGATCATCAGCATGAGCAGATACTCCTGGTTGGTGAAGCCCAGGTTGCCACCACCCTGCTCGACGGTCTTGGTGCCCCAAGCGAGGGACCAGGTTGCCAGCGTGTAGAACAGCGTGTAGGTGACGGCCACCAGGAACGTGGCCTGGATGACTTCCTTCCAGCTCTTCTTGAACACTTCGGTAAGCGGGGACTTGACGACCTTCTTCTGCTCCTGGGCCATACGGAAGATCGGGGTCTCCTCCATCTGGACGCGGACGACGAGGCCGACGATCACGAGGATGGAGGACAGCAGGAACGGCACGCGCCAGCCCCAGGCAAGCATCGCGTCATTGTCGTTGAAGGTCTCCAGCAGGAAGTAGGTGCCGTTCGACAGGAAGAAGCCGATCGGGGCGCCCAGCTCCGGGAAGGAACCGTACAGCGCGCGCTTGTCTTCCGGAGCGTTCTCGGTGGCCACCAGAGCAGCACCAGACCATTCGCCGCCAAGGCCGATGCCCTGCACGAAGCGGCATAGGCACAGCACGGCGACGGCCGCGACACCCCATTGGTTGTAGGTCGGCAGGCAGCCGATCAGGAAGGTGGCAATGCCCATGGTGAGCAGGGAGACCACCAGCGTGGTCTTGCGGCCCATACGGTCGCCGAAGTGGCCGAACACCAACGAGCCCAGCGGACGGGCGATGAATGCGATGGCGAAGGTCAGCAGGCTGGCCAGCAGCGCGACGGTCGGATTGGTGGTGTCTCCGAAGAACACCTTCGGGAAATAATTCGCAGCGGCGGTGCCGTATGCGTAAAAGTCGTAGAACTCGATGGCGGTGCCGACCATGGATGCTGCGATCACGGTTTTGACCGAATCGCGGACCATCGCCTGCGCTTTGCCAGCGGCCGCTTCGACTGTACTCATTGATGTACTCCCTGTACGTCCTGTTACCGGTTCCCAACTTCCGCCGATAACGATGTTGTTTGTAGTTTTTCTGTTGTGCGCTATGCCGGCCGGCTTCAAAAGGTTTTCGCTGCGTCTGCCTTGTGGGCTGCAACAAAAATGGCCCCGCATCATGCAGGGCCATCAACGTGTGTGTTACGCGCGCCTCAAACCCTGCCTTCGTTGGCGAGGGATTGAAGCCGCAATGCTCGAATCAGTCCGCCAACGAAAGCGGAATAATAATTCGTGCGGACAGCAGTACGTGTGCGACCATTCCGTTCATCGTGGCGAACCTCCTTTCGCAAAGTCATTTCCCCGGGCGGGATTTCCGCTCGAACTAAGCCGTAAACATAGGCGCGTCCATCTCCCCTATCCACTAAAGGTTCACTATGTGGACGCGCCGTTTCGCTTTATTTTCCAATCATTGGCGATCTAGCACCGTCATAGTCGCCGTCATTGTTGCGATTTCAACCGCAATGTCAGCAGACCCGCCAACAGCATCGAAACAGTGGCGACAGCGAAGATCAGCACGGTGGCACCGGTCGCCACAATCACCGCGGCGCAGGCAGCGACGCCCAGTATCGTGCCGAACGTATTGGCCAGACTATAAGCGGCAAGCGATCGGCCCACGGAACGCACATCCGGCAGCATCGCAAGATCCAAGCTTTGGCTGGCGCCATCGAACACCACGTATGCGAAGCCGGCAAGCAGGGCGTACAGCGCAACCGCCAGGAAACCGTCGTCCATCAGCAACGGCAGCAGCGCAGCGACCATGAACAACACGGCGGACGCGACGGCCGGAATACGCAGATCACCAAACAGGCTGACGATGCGGCCAAGCAGCAACGCCGCAATCAAAGCACCGACAAACGTGCAGATGGCCATGACCACAACCACCGATCCGGCACCGGCAATGCCGAACAAACCGGCCTCATCGGTATTGCCGACGATATTCGGCGCCAGATACCACTGATATACGGCGATTCCGGCTGTGGCCGCAACGGCGAACATGCGGGCCGCGAATGCCACAGAAAACTTCGGCGCGTTCTGCGGCGGACGGTATTGCGAGAAGAAATCGCCTTTCTCAACATCCCTACGCGGCAGGTAGCTGCTGGCCCCTTCGAACGGCAATATCAACAGCGTAACGACGGCCGCGACGACAAGCCAACCCGCGAATACCAGCATCGCGAAACCCGTAGTGCCATCCCAACCTTCGCCACCGGCATGCGGCGTCAGCGCAACAGCCACGGCGACGCCGACCAGCTGGCCAAGCGCCAGCCCCTTGCCGTGCCAGGAATCGGCGCGGTCGCGGAACTTGTCAGGCACACGTTCGCCGAACGCGGCGGCGAACGGTATGGCCGCCATCGCATACGCGGCCTGCGTGGCCAGCCAGAAGAACACGGCCCACGGGAGAAAATCGCATGCGGAAAGAATCGCCATGCAGATAGCCGCCAATACGCTGCCGCTGACGATCCATGGCGTACGGCGCCCGAACCGGCAGTAGGAATGGTCGGAACCGACGGCGATGCATGCGTTCAGCAGGAACGTCATGATGGCACCTGCGATGACGAGCATCGCCAAATCCGTGACGCGGTTGATTCCCGACAAACGGCTGACGGTTTGCGGAATGAGCACCGTGTTGAACGCCGCCATCGGAGCGGACAGCAGCATTGAGCCAAGCGCAAAACCCGCAACGAGCCGGTTGGCCTGCATTGCGGTCGGCCTGGTGCCGTCCGGAGCGGTCATCGGGTCGCGCAGGTCGAGGAAGGACGATTCGAGGTTCGGCACAGCCACGTCAAGATGCGCGGCCGCGGTTAGGGGCGCTCCACCTTCCGATGCGATGCGCGCGGCCTGGGTTTCCGGACGCTCGTTGGACGCTTCCGGAATACGCGGATGCTGCTGCACCGACAGCCGGCGCATGGCCGCCTTCGCTTCGGGAGTCAGGGTCTTCTCATAATCGGGGCGATCGTCGATGCCCGGGCGGATGAACACCTGGCCGGGCAGCGGCTGCGGTTTGAATTCGTTATTCTGATTGTCTTCGGTCATATCTGCTGTTTTCTTGGCTTATCGCGTTTTCTGCTTGTCGCGTTTCATGTGCTTCGATACTCCACGCATGCGCCCGCCCGCTACGAGCGACACATACGAAAATCGCCCGGACGCATTGCTTCAGCGCATTCGGGCGATTCTTCAACGCAACTTACGATACCAACACGTGCGGCCACTGCCGTCCGCCCGACGGACCGGGTGCGACGGACCGGGTGCGCGACCGCAAGGTGGAACGCAATCGCAAGGCCGTACGTAATCGCAAGAAAATACGTAATCGCAAGAAATTTTCCGTCAGGCGACGACAGGCGGATTGGCGATCAGATCATCCGAACGGTGGTCTCCCGCGGAATCCTCCCATTCCAACATGGCGACCGGCGTAGTGTTGTCCACACCGAGACCGCGCTTCGGCTCGAACGTCAGCGTGGCCTGGCTGGTTTCGCCGCGCCAGGTGAAGCTGATGGACGTGTCGTCATCGGTGGTGTACGAGAACGTGCCGTCGAACGCGTCGAGCTCGTTGCGGAACTTCGCGAGCGCGTTCAGCGCCTTGACCACCGGACGCTTGAGATTCTCGTCGATTTCCGCGGTGGAATAGTAATGGCGGTTGATGTCGCGGCCGTTGTTCGTCTTGCGCAACAGCTCCATGTCGTTCCTGCCGGCAAGCGCGCCGACATAGTAGACCTGCGGCACGCCCGGCAGGAAGAACTGCACCGCGCGGGCGGCGATGTAGTGCTGGTCGTTGCACCCGAGCGCCGAATAGTAGGTGCTGTTGACCTGGTAGAGGTCGAGATTGGATGCGGCGGCGCCAGTGGCTGCCTGGGATTCGCCGTGGGTGTTGGCGTGGATGGTGTTGACGAGGTTGTCCACGTCCTCATCCGGCACCAGGCCCTTGAGCGAGCGGTCGAGCTGGTCGGAGCCGATGTCGATCACGCCGATGCCGTCGTGCGTGTCGAGCACGGTGACGGCGTTGTTCGGGCGGATGTCGGTCCAGTGGGCGACGGGTTCGACGTGGCCGGTGCTCAGCGAGTGCAGGAGCAGCGGCGGCAGCGCGAAGTCGTACACGCGGTCGACCTTGGAGGCGATCTCCACCTGCTTCTTGTAGTAGGAGTGCACTTCGATGAGGATCTCCAGGCCGCGCTTGACGCCTTCCTCACGCAGACGCGAGATGAGCTTGAAGGTCTTCGGGGTCATGAAGCAGCTGGTGCCGGCTTCCTTGGCGCCATAGCCGACGGCGTCGAGGCGGATGTAGCTGACGTGAGAGGCGGCCATCTGGTCGAAGATCGACATCAGGTATTCCCAACCCTTGTCGGAATCGGTGTCGATGTCCACCTGCTGCGGGGTGAAGCTCACCCAGACCAAGCGCGTCTTGCCGGCGAACTTGTAGTGGGTGAACGGCAGGCCCGGACGCGGACGGTAGATGCCGGCCAGGTCCTCTTCGGTGGCGCCGTTCGGGAACACGGAGCTCATGGTGAGGAACATCGGATAGTATTCGGACTCCTCGCCCTTGGCCAGCACGTCCTGGAACTGCTTGGATTCCCAACTCATGTGGTTGACGATGGCGTCGACCATGATGTCGTGGGTCTTGGAGAGTTCGGCGACGTCGTCCCAGCTGCCGAGACGTTCGTCGACCTTGGTGTGGTCGATCGGGTCGAAGCCTGCGTCGGCGCCGTCGAACGGGGTGAAGAACGGCAGGATGTGAACGCCGTCGTACACGCCGTCGAAGCGGGTGCGCAGAATGTCGGTCATCGACTTGATGGTGCCGTCGCCAAGGCGGTCGGCGTAAGTGATGAGCTGCACCTTGTTTTTCATGGAGCCTCCTTCGGTTCCAAAAAGTCGTTGCGAGATTCTTTGCGGGAGTCCTTACGGCCATTCCCACGGTTGTGTCGAACCGGTTCGATATTACCGCAAAATGGGGCTCGACACCAAAACCGCAACCGGTGTTCGGGCGTGTCGAACCGGCTTTCGGCCGAATCGCGGCGCATGTCTCCGGCGCCCGATTCGAAAGCGACGGACATGCGGGGGCAGCCGCGAGCGCAGGGCCCTCAGCCTTGGGCACAGGACTTCAGCTGCGGGCGCAGTCCGTAAGCTGGCCGACCTGCTTAAAGTAACGGTCGGGTTCGAGGCCGTCGACGGTCGCCACGTTCGTCATATGCACGCCGTCGAGGCCGCCGTATTCGACGATCACGTCCAGCACGCGCTCCTGCCACGTCGGTTCAAGATACGGGTCGACGGCGTTGCTGCCCAACGCGCGCATCGCACAGACAAGCGCGTGCGCGCCCCAATTCGACGTGCCGGCCACCACCAGCTGGTCGGTCGGCACCGTGCAGGCGATGTTCTCGCCGTGGTCAACCACCCCTTCGATGGCGTAGTCCTCCACACGGCCCATGCCGATCTCGTTGCCGCCGTCGCCCACGCCGATCGTGTGCAGGCCGAGCAGCGCGAGCTGGCTCAGCGGCGCGGTCCATTCGGTGATGTCGATGCCGCGCATGTTGTGCGGGCTGCCGTCGCGCGCCGGGCCGACGCGTTCGATGTAGACGAGCGTATCGATATGTTCGGTTTTGGCAAGGTCGATGACGCCGTTGAGCCAGGCGTCAAAACCGCCCTTGGGATTGGCATTCGGCGCGATCAGCACGTGGTCGTCCGGCAGGAAACCCAATGCGGACGGGCGAATCACCGGCGCGCAGCATTCGTCGCTGACCAGCCATGCGTCGCCGCCAATCGCACGCAATGCCATGCATACTTCCAGCGCACCCAACGGGCCGTCCGTTTCCGCAGCGGGTTGCGCGGCCTTCGGAATGTAGAAGCCGGTGACCACCAGCGCGCGGGCGGGCCGACCTTCCTTGCTGCCCGACAAGTGGCGTGCGGCTCGGAACAAATCGCCGCGCGAATACGTCATCAACGTTTCGGAACCGCGTCCGACGTCGGCTCCCGCCATGCGTGCGATACGCGCGATTTTCGGATAATACCGCCAATCCAGCATGCTCATGTTGCGTTCCTTCCGTGGTCTGGGTTTTGTTTTTGCGATTGCGATGCGTTGCGTGTAAGGGGCGTGCGGTTCACCCGACGGCCGGCAGCCGTGTCAGCCGGCCGCCGCGTTAACTGATGGCGCCGAGGGGGTCGCCGTATTGCGCGGTGTCGCCGACCTGCGCCGATCGGTGCAGTATGCCGGCAACGGGGGCGGTGATTTCGGTTTCCATCTTCATCGCCTCGAGTACGACGATCGGCTCGTTTTCCTCAACGTGCGCGCCGTCATCGGCGAGCCAGCGGACGACCGTGCCGGTGATGGTCGATTCGATAGGGGTGTCTTGGGTGCTTGCGATATCCGAGTTTGCGGCGGTCTGCGTGCCCGATCCTGCTGGAACGGACTTTTGATAGGCGTTCAGCAGGGCTTGGATGACCGATTCGCCAGAATCGGACGTGAGGGCAGGGTCCCCCGTTGCGCCGGCTCCAGCCAATCCGGCCAGCCCCGCGCCCAGCGCGGCGACGGAGGCGAGCGAAGCGGGCAGGCCCAATCGCACGCGTTTGCCATCGACCTCGACCCAGCTTTCCACCGGTTCGGGCGCTGCGGCCCGGCGACCCGGTTTGCCGTCGGCCAGCGTGCGCACGTCCACGGAAGGCAGGAATTCCTCTTCGATCCAGCGCGTGTAGACGCCGAAATCGCCGTCCGTCGCCACGAAAGCTGGCTGTTCGAGCACGGCCTGGTCGAATTTGCGGACCGTTGGCACGCCGGCAATCGCCAGCTCATCCAATGCGTGGCGGGCGCGCGTCAGACAGGCCGAACGCGACGGCGCGGAGACGATCAGTTTGGCGATCATCGAATCGAACTGCCCCGGAATCGCGCCGCCTTGCGCAACGCCGGGATCGAAGCGGATGCCCGGTCCGGTCGGCACGTTCAGCCGCTCGACGATGCCGGGGAACGGTACGAAACCAAGGGATGGATCCTCCGCGTTGATGCGGAACTCGATCGCATGCCCATGCGGAACGGGGGTGCCGTGTTCCAAGCCGGGAATGTCGGTGACATGCGCGCCTTCGGCGATCGCCAGCTGTGCGGCCACCAGATCGACGCCGGTCACCTCTTCTGTGACGGGGTGTTCGACCTGAATACGCGTGTTGACTTCCATGAACGACATCGTGCCGTCCGGATCGACCAGAAACTCAACGGTTCCGGCGCTTTCGTAGTGCGCACTGGAGCAGATGGCGACGGCCGCGTCTTCCAGCGCCCGGGTGGTTTCAGGGGGCAGGAACGGCGCTGGTGCCTCTTCGATGAGTTTCTGATTGCGGCGCTGCAGCGAGCAGTCGCGCGTGCCGACGGCCACAACGTTGCCCGCGCCGTCGCCGAGGATCTGCACTTCGACGTGGCGCGGGCGGGCGAGGAATCGTTCGATGAAGCAGTCGCCGTTGCCGAACGCCAGCTCGGCCTCGTGCGTGGCGGATACGAACGCCTCGCGCACGTCTTCCAGCCGGTGCACCACTTTCAGACCTCGACCGCCACCCCCGTAGACGGCTTTGATGGCCAGTGGCAGGCCGTGTTCCTTGGCGAACGTGATGACTTCGGCGGGGTCGTGCACCGGTTCCGTGGTGCCGGGGGCCATGGGCGCGCCGACTTCGGCCGCGATGCGGCGCGCTTCGACTTTCGAGCCGAGCGCGCGGATGGTGGCGGGCTGCGGACCGATCCACGTCATGCCGGCGTCGATGACCGCCTGCGCGAATTCCGCGTTTTCGGCAAGGAAACCGTACCCGGGGTGGACGGCGTCGACATGCGCCTTGTGCGCGGTTTCCACGATGGCCGCGATGTTGAGATACGTGCTTTGCGCGTCGGATCCGCCCAGTGCGTAGGCCTCGTCGGCGGCGTGCACGAACAGCGCGTCCGCGTCGGGGTCGGCATAGGCGGCGATGGCGATGCGGCCGGTGTCATGGCAGGCGTGGATGACGCGCATGGCGATCTCGCCACGGTTGGCGATGAGGATGCGCCGTAGTTTCGGGGTTGCGGGCGATGGCGACGACAATGATGGCGACGGGGATGGGAGCGCCGTTGAGGATGGTGCAGTCGATGCGGATGGCATTATCGAACCTCCTTGGTGGGGTACGCAGGTTGCGGAGTAGACGTGGCATGGGCGGAAACGACGTGGAAGCGGACGCATGCGCCTGGTGGCAACTGCCCGGCCACGTCCAACGATTCCGGTTCAAGCACGGCGATTACCGGATATCCGCCGGTTACAGGCTGGTCGCGCAGAAAAATGACCGGTTGTCCGCTGGTCGGCACTTCGATTGCGCCGGATGGCGTGGCCTCGCTGGCCAGTTCGCGCGTGTCGGTGCGTTCCACGGGTGCCGCTCCCGAAAGTCGCAGGCCAACACGGTTCGACTGCGCGGTCACTGTCCACGTTTGCGTCAGGAATGCGGACAGGCCGGCTGCGGTGAACCAGTCGTCGCGCGGTCCCAATCGCACGTATAAATCCGTAGGTCTGCCGGGTTTCGGCAGGTCGGTCGGCCATGGCTGCGGCAGGCCGACGCCGGCATCGCACGCCGTGGACGCGGTACGTATGGCGAGCCGCTGTTTGGCTGCGATCGGGCGCGGGCCGATGCCGCTCATCGTGTCCGTTGCAGCCGAACCGAGGGTTGTCGCGACGCCGAAACCGCCGCGTACGGCCACATAATCGCGCAGGCCGCTGGTCGGCGGGGCGATTGACAGCACGTCCCCGTCACGCAGCAGAACCGGTTGTTGCATGGCGATTGTGGTGCGGTCGGCGGCATCGTTCGATGCGTTCAAGACGGTCCGGCCACTGCATCCACCGGGGGAATTTGGGGTGAACGTGCCGTTTGAGCCGCCTTGACTATCTTGCGATTGCCGGCTTCCGGTAATCGTCACATCCGCCGAAGCGCCCGTCACCGCCACGACCACACTGCCGATGGCACGCATGCGCACGCCACCACCGGTGATTTCCAACACGGGGGTATTAGCGGGGTTGCCGACCAGTGCGTTGGCCAAGTGGGAAGACGTGCGATCGGCGGCGCCGGAACCGGTCACGCCCATGTTCGCGGCGACACGGCCATCATCTTGGAAGGTGGTGAGCAGGCCCGAGCGGAGGACTTCGAGAGCCGGAGTCGAGGCCGAGACGGACATGGAATCTGGCGCCTGCGAAACTTGAACGGAATCGGACACAGAGGCAGAAACAGAAGCCGAACCGCCGGAAACGGCGTCACGCACGGGCGTAAAACGCACGGTGTCGCCGGGCTGCAACAGCGCGGGCGGGTCGGCCCGCTCGTCCCACATCGGCGTTTCCGTGTGGCCCAGCAACTGCCAGCCGCCCGAGCTGACGCGCGGATACACGCCGGAAAACGTGCCGGCAAGCCCCACCGCGCCCGCGGGCACGCTCAGCCGTGGCACTTTGCGGCGTGGCACATCGAATATCGGGTCGCCGCCGGTCAGGTATGCGAAACCGGGCGCGAAGCCGACGAACGCCACGGACCAGGCGGTATCGCAATGCCGGCGCACAACCTCGTCAACGGAGATGCCCAGCAGGTCGGCTACGTCCGCCATATCCTCGCCATCGTAAATCACCGGAATTTCAACGATTCGGGAATGCCGTTCCATGTCGGCGGCAACGTTCAGCGCGCGAATCGCGGCGGTCAGTTCGACACGCGACGAAAGCAGCGGATCGAAGGCGACGTAGACGGTGCGCGCAGCGGGAATGAGTTGTTTCACGCCGGCGAAAACGGAGGTCGTGCTCGGCTGTGCGGCCCGCTCGGGCGATTCCGCAGTTTGTTCCACGGCATGTTTCACGGCGCTCTGCAACGCGGCGAACACCCGCAGGGTCTCGTCCAAATCGGCGAGCTCCACGAGTATGCCGTCCGCGCCACAGGTCAGGAATCGCATGTCGCCACCGCCTTAATCCCGCGCGGCCGATGCGGCTGCGTCGCCTGCGAACGCGCGTATCGCAACGCCTTCCGACTCCAAGCGGGCGCGGACGGCACGCGCCATCGCCACAGCCGAGGGCGAATCGCCATGCACACAGACGGAATCGGCGTTGAGCGGCACCACGGTGCCGTCGATTGCCACCACCTCATGCTCGCACACCATGCGCAGCACGCGCGCCGCCACTTCGGCCGGATCGGCGATCACTGCATCCGGCAAACGGCGCGACACCAGCGTGCCGTCCACGTTGTACGCGCGGTCGGCGAACGCCTCGTGGAACACACGAAGCCCGGCCTGCGCGGCCAGGCGGCCGACCACGGCGCCCGGCTGCGTCAGTATCGCCAGCGATGCGTCCACGCTGCGGATAGCCTCGACCACGGCGGCGGCCTGCGATTCGTCGCGGACGATTCGGTTGTACAGCGCGCCATGAGGTTTCACGTACCGCACCTGCGCGCCGACCGACCGCGCCATGCCTTCCAACGCGGCGATCTGGTACATCACGTCCGCCTTGAGCTCGTCGGGGGACTCGTCCACATAGCGGCGCCCGAATCCGGCCAGGTCGCGGTACGCCACATGCGCCCCGACCATTACCCCCCGCGACGCCGCGTATGACAACGTTCTCAGCATGACGGACGGGTCGCCCGCATGGAAGCCGCACGCCACGTTCGCGCTGGAAACCACGTCGAGCAGCGCCTCGTCGTCGCCGAGCGTCCAACGACCGAAGCTTTCGCCCATATCGCTGTTCATATCGATTCGCATAGCCGTCTGCCTTCCGTCTGTTTCCTGCACAGCCATCGTTTCCATTCCTTCCGTCGCCTTTCCGTCGTTTCGCTGTCGTAGTGTTCCGCCGCCGCAACATTCCTTCTGCCGCAGTCGCCGCAGCACGCATCTCATGCCGCGCCCCGCAACCTGCCGCTCGGCCTCACACCATGTATTCCAAATCGCGTTTGCTGGTGATGAACATGTGCCCCGGCGCGTGCGTGATCGCGAATTCCGGTTTGGACGCCATCACCGCGGCCTGCGGGGTCACGCCGCACGCCCAGAACACCGGCACATCGCCCGGCTCCAACACGGGGGCATCGCCATAGTCGGGATGCATGATGTCGTCGATGCCGATCGCGGACGGGTCGCCCACACATACGGGGGCACCGTGCACGGACGGGTAATAGCCGGAAATCCGGCATGCGTCGGCCACCTGCGTAGACGGAATGCCACGCATCGACACGACCATCGTCGAATGGAACGCGCCGGCCGAACGGCACTCGATCGACGTGTCGTACATCGGCACGTTGCGGCCTGCCGTGATGTGCCGCACCGGCACGCCCGCCTCCATCAGCGGAAACTCGAATGTGAAACTGCAGCCAATCACAAACGTGACCAAATCGGATCGCCAATACTCGCGAATATCGGGCACTTCGGCTACCAGTTCGCCACGCTTCCACACGCGGTACAACGGCACGTCGGTACGGATGTCGGCGCCCGGCGCGGTGACGAGTGCGGTGACGCCCGGCTCCATCACTTCCAGCAGCGGGCAGGGTTTGGGATTGCGCTGCGCGAACAGCAGAAAATCGAATGCCTGCTCCTTGGGCAGAATCATCAGATTCGCCTGCGCGTAGCCTTGCGCGATGCCGCAGGTCGGGCGGACCAGGCCGTCACGGAACGCGGCGCGCGCCTGTTCGGGCGTGCTCGCCGCGCCAAGTTCGGTTGTTCCCATATCGGACATCCCATCCACCATTGCGCTCACCTTTCCCGTCGGCCGCCGTCCGGCCTTTTCCGAACGAACTGCCGACGAACTCCGAAATCCGATTCCGCAGAAACGGACGTTCAGAGTCGCTTTCCCTCACCTTGGTCGCCGAACGTTACGGGAGCCGCGCGATTCATGACGCGTATGTTTCCGCATTGCAAATTGGCGGTGCCAAGTGGAAACAAACCATGGTTAGGTTGGACGCCGAAGACGCACGCGAACGCTGACGCAACACAACAGCGCAACAGCAATAAAGCGGCAATCAAAAGACGCGGAGCGCGGAAGAGAGGTTCCCATGAGTTCGATCGTTCTGGCAGTCGGTAACGGCAAGACGCTATTCGGAGGCGCAGGCGTGGCGCCCGACGCGGATCTGGTTCGTTTCGTCGATCCGGAAAGCCCCATCATCAACGCGTTCGATTTGTGCGCGCTGCGTGGCGACGGCATTTTCGAAGCGACCACGGTATGGAAGGGTTTCCCGGTTTCGTTGGAGAACCATCTGAAGCGTCTTGCGAATTCGGCCCGTCTGGTGGATATGCCGGAACCGAACATTCCCGCGCTCACCCGCGCGGTCCAGCTGGTCATCGACCAGTATGACGATCCGGAACCCGGTCCGATGCTGCGCATCATCGTCTCCCGTGGTCTCGATCCGGACACCGGCGTGGGCAAGGCGGCCGACCGCACGCCGACCGTCTACATCTTCCTTGACGCGAAGGGCACGCTGCATTCGCTGGAGCCGATCACCATGGCTTCGATGACGCGCGGCTACCCGTCGGACATCACCGCACGCGCCCCGTGGCTGCTCAACGGCGCGAAGACGTTGAGCTACGCGTTCAACTGCGCCGTGCACCGCGAATGCGCCCGCCGTGGCGTCGGCGACGCGATTCTGTTCACGGAGGACGGCTACACGATGGAATGCCCGAATTCGTCGATTGTGGCACGCTATGGCGATACGTTCGTTACGCCCGACCCGCGCATCGGTATTCTGAATGGCACATCGCAGCGCGAAATGTTCGCCTGGGCGCTTGAAGAGGGCAAGAAGGCGGAGTACAGGAAGCTGCCGATCGCCGAGCTGCGCGAAGCGGACAGCCTGTACATGACGCACGGCGGATGGTCGATTCCAATCAGCGCGATCGACGGGCGCGCACTTGCCGTGGATGCGGCGGAGATCCAGGCGATCAACGATGCGATCCATTCGGGCCGCACGCACGAGGACGCGTTGAAGATCGGTCCGACCGGCGATTACGAATAAGGCGAAACGACCCGCTTAGCAGGTAAAACGGCCCGTCCAATGATGGGCGATACGGCCCGCTTAGCGCGTGGTATCGCCCAGTTTGCGCGTCACGGGAATCAGCACGTCCGGCTCGTACGGCTTGCGTCCCGTGGCGCTTGTCGTATCTGCCTTGGCATCCCCTTCCTTGGCGATCGCACGAACGATATTGCCGACCGCGACCTGCGCGATTTTGTCGAAATTCTGCGCCACCGCGGTCATTTTCATACCGGCCAGGTCGGTCAGATACGTGCCGTCGTAGGCGATGATCTGCAGGTCGCGCGGAATCGAAATATGCCTCCGCATCGCTTCGCGCACGCAAAGCGCGGCACCGATATCGGAGCTGACCACGGCATCGACGCCGTCCACCGGCATACTGTTGAGCACAGCATTCACCGCGTTCTTATACCCTTGGAAATCCTCCACATTGCCGGCTTCGACGTACTCGTACCGCACGCCGGCCGCTTTCAGCTCCTGCTCCAACGTAAGGTAGTAGCGGACGGCCGGGAACGTTGTCTTGTGCAGGTCGAAATCGTCCGGGCTGTCTCCATTGCGCGCCGCCAAATCGAAGAACTGGTCGCGCGGGCCGCCGATCATCACCACGTGGTGCGCGCCGGTGTTGACCAGCATGTGCGCCATGAGCCGGCCGCCCTGCTCATGGTCGGAGCCGATCGACGCGATGCCGCCGCCCAGCACACGGTCGAAGGCGACGATGGGGCGGTGGATGGACGTCCAGTAATCGTTCGGATGGGTGGTGTGCGAGCAGACGATGATGCCGTCCATCATGTGACGGCGCAGCATGTCCACGTATTCGACCTCGCCGTTTTCCGCGTCGGCGGTGGAGCACAGCATGGTGCGCAGTCCTTGCGCGGCCAGCTCGCGTTGCAGATGCGCGGTAAGGGTGGCAAAGAAGGGGTGGCGGATGGTCGGCACGATCACGCCGACCAGGTTCGTGCGGTTCTTGTACAGGTTGCGTGCCAGCTCGTTGGGCACGTAATTGAGCTCTTTCATGGCGGCTTTGACGCGCGCGCGCATGTCGTCGGACACGTAGCCCGTCTTGTTGACCACTAGCGAAACCGTGCTCAGCGAGACCCCGGCCTCTTTCGCCACGTCACGCATGCCGACCATTGCCCAACACCTCTCCCCCGCATCGTCGGGATGTTTCCTTACAAATCGCGATATTATGTGTTATTTTACATGCATCTGTAACGTTTCTTTGCAATCGTCCGCACAATATGAACTATCAATTGACGAAAGACGCCCTCCCCCTCTTCAATTCCCCCGAAAAATCCACTTTTTCACCCGTGAATGACGTATGTTTCACGACGCGTTCCACGCATCTTCCACGCACGCTCCGCATGTACTCCACACGCGTTCCGCCCGCAAAAGGGGCGGTGCGACACTTGCGATCATCTCGCTTGCGTCGCACCGCCCCTTGCGTTGCGTGGCCTGGCCGTCAGCCGTCACGTCCGGCCATCACGTCAGTCCGCACCACGGACGAACCGACCGTCATGCCTTCGGTACGGAACCTTCCTGGGAGTGGTCGAAGACCGGCTTGTTGTCGGCGTCGTACTTATAGACGCCGATGGAAGCCGAGCTCGGATCATGCGCGTCGTTGAACGCGCCGATGGAGGTCTGGCCCTTGTACTGAATCTCCTTGCCGTCCTTCAGCAGGGCGAGGCAAGCCTTGTAGGAATCGCATTCCTTGCCCTTGGTGGAGCCGGAGACGGCCATAAGGTTCTTCTGCACGGTCGTACCGTCCGTGGCGCCGCCCTTCTGCGCGGCGAGCGCGGCCAGCACGATCGCGTCATACGTTTCGGCGGTGTACGTGAAATCGGTGACCTTGGCGTTGAAGGACTTGACGTTCTTCTGGAATTCCTCGGTCGGGTGGGCACCTGGAATGGTGCCGGTGGAGCCCTTGAGCAGGCCCGCGTCGAAGTCGGCGGAATGGTCGACGGTGTTGCCGTCGGTCATGTACAGCTTGTGGGTGTCGAGGCCTTGGGCGGCGAGCTCCTTGACGAGCGGCACGGTCTGGTCGAAGGCGATGACGAGCGTCGCGTCGGGGTTGGTGGCCTTGATGGCCGTGACCATCGATGAGAAGTTCGTTTCGGTCGGATCGAACGTGTCCTTTTCGCCGTAGACGACGTTCACGCCCGCGTCTTCGACGGTTTTGACGACCACGTCACGCAGGGACGTGCCGTATTCGTCGTTGAAGACCGCGATGGCGAGGTTCTTCACGCCATCCTGTGCGATGATCTGGCCCAGGACCGCACCCTGCACCGTGTCCGGCGGAATGGTGCGGAAGAAGTAGTCGCTAAGGCCGGAGAAGGCCGTGGACGTGGCGCCCGAAGAAATCATCGGCACTTTGGCGGACGTGACCTGCTTGTAGGTGTTCTTGACCACGGAGCTGGACGGCGGACCGACCACGACGGACGGGTTCTTGGCAAGCACCGACTGCGCGGAAGACGTGTTCTGGTCGGCATGGTCCGCGTCGGACGTGTCGGCGGACGTGATTTCGATGTCTTTGCCGAGCACGCCGCCAGCCGCGTTGATGTCTTTCTGCGCGAGCTTCATGGTGGCGATGTTGGCGGGGCCGAGGTACGCCATGGAACCGGTCAGCGGGAACAGGCCGGCCGCCATGAACGTATCGGATTTCGCGCTGCCGGACGAGCCGGACGCAGCCGAATCGGCCGTGCCGGACGAGCCGCAGCCGGCGAGCGCCATGACTGCGGCGGCCACCATGGCGGTGGCTGTGATGGACAGTTTCCTCATGCCCTTCATGTTGATCTTCTTCATTTGAATCACCGTTTCCTCTCTTGGCTCCGCTGATTGCCGAACCCTTGGTGACGATTATCGAGATGTGTTGCTCGACCATCTTGAATCGCACTATAAGTGCCGAGGAAACCGAATGTGTATGCGTGAAGTTAACCGAAGGTGAAGCCCGAAAACTGTTGGAAACACAAGGATTTGTACCCATTTTCAAGCATGCCAAAACCGTCGGCGGAGGGTATTCCGTCGACGGTAAAGCGGTACTCTATCTGCCTTCCTCTTCCACTTCCTCCTCAAGGTTGCCCAGGTAGAGGGAGACGACTTTCGGATCGTTCATCAGGTCGCGGCCCTTGCCGGAGTAGGCGTTGCGGCCTTGGTCGAGGACGTAGCCGCGGTCGCAGATCTGCAGGCAGCGGCGGGCGTTCTGTTCGACGATGACCACGGATACGCCGGCTTTGTTGACTTGGCGCACGCGGATGAAGGTCTCGTCCTGGAGCATTGGGGACAGGCCTGCGGAGGGCTCGTCGAGCAGGAGGACGGATGGTTTCATCATGAGGGCTCGGGCCATGGCCACCATCTGACGTTCGCCGCCGGAAAGCTGGCCGGCGAGCTGGTTCTTGCGCTGGCCGAGTTTGGGGAAGATGGAGCACACGTAGTCGAAGCGTTCGTTGAACAGTTTCGGTGCTTGGAACGCGCCCATGTGCAGGTTTTCCGCGATGGTCAGGCTGGGGAAGACGTTTTCGGTCTGCGGCACGAAGCCGACGCCACGGGAGACGAGTTTGTCGGCGCGCAGGTTGGTGATGTCCTCGCCTTTCAGCAGCAGCTTGCCGGAGTGGATGTGCACCAGGCCGAACAATGATTTGAGCAGGGTGGATTTGCCTGCGCCGTTCGGGCCGATGATGCCGACGATCTCGCCTTCATGCAGGGTCAGGGATGCGCCGTTCAGGATGTTCACGCCGGGAATGTATCCGGCCACCAAATCGACCGCGTCGAGCAACGGTTCGCCTTCGGGCTCGCCCATGTGGATCTGCGCGCGGGTCAGCGGCTCGTCGGCCACGCTTGCGATGTCGCTCATTTCAGGCCTCCTTCAGGTCTTCCAGCACGGAATCGTCGCCCAGGTCCACGTTCGCGTGGGCGCCCAGGTATGCGTCGATCACGGCCGGATCGTTCATCACGCTCTTCGGTTGGCCTTCGGCCACGATCTTGCCTTCCGCCATCACGGTGACCCAGTCGGCGATGTGTCTCACCATGTTGATGTCGTGTTCGACGAACAGCACTGTGGTGCCTTCCTCGCGCAACGCCATGATGTGGTCGAGCAGCGACTGTTTCAGCGCGGGGTTCACGCCGGCCATCGGCTCGTCCAGCATGACCAGTTTCGGGTCGGACATCAGCGCTCGTGCCATTTCCAGCAGCTTGCGTTGGCCGCCGGAAAGCGCGCCGGCGTAATCGTCCTTCTTTTTGATCAGCAGGAAGCGTTCCAGCAGCGCCTCGGCTTTTTCGATGTTCGCCTGCTCCTGCTTCCTCCACATGCCGGGGAACAGCGCGCGGAACATGCCTTCGCCCGGCTGCACGGGGGCACCGAGGAGCATGTTGTCGAGCACGGTCAGACGGCTCATCACCTTGGTCAGCTGGAAGGTGCGGACCATGCCCATGCGCGCCACTTTTTCGGGCTGCACGTGGGCCATGTCCTTGCCGTCGAACTGCCAGGTGCCGGTGTTCGGCGTATCGAAGCCGGTCATCAGGTTGAAGAACGTGGTTTTGCCGGCGCCGTTCGGTCCGATCAGCGCGGTGATGCCGTGCCGTTCGATTTCGAAGTGGCTCACGTCCACGGCGGTCATGCCGCCGAATTTGCGGGTCACGTTGTCGGCCACGAGGATCGGGTCGGGCTTGTGCACACCCGGCTTGTTTTCGACGAATTTCAGATCGTCGGTGACTTTGTCGCGATAGGCGGTGGAGATGAGGGTCTCGCCTTCCGGAGCTTTGGTGGCCCACTTGGTGAGGTCCTGGAATGGTACGCCGGGCTGCACACCGGATACGGGTTGCACGCCGGTTGCGGGTTGCGTGGCCGGCTGCACGCCAGTGGTCGGAGAATTCGTTGGTTCAGGCATGGAAAGCCAACTCCTTTCGGTCGCCCAACAGGCCTTGTGGTCTGAAGATCACCAGGCACATCAGCGCCACGCCGACGATCACCCAGCCGAGGGCTTCGATCTGGTTGGAAGAGATGAGGGTTTCGGGAACGGTGTTGCGCATGACCTCCTTGACGAAGGTGAGCAGCACCCACAGCACGCAGGAGCCAAGCACCGGGCCGAGAATCGTGGCCGCGCCGCCCAGCAGCAGAATCGTCCACACGTAGAAGGTGACGGTGCGGCCGAGCGAATCGGGCTGTACGGAACGCGGCAGGACGAAGATGATGCCGGCGATCGCGCCAAACAGGCCGCCCAGAATCAGCGATTCCATCTTGTATCGCGTCACCGGCTTGCCGAGAGAACGGATCGCGTTCTCGTCCTCGCGGATGCCCTTGAGCATGCGGCCCCACGGCGAGTGGAACCAGCGCCAGCACAGCAGCGCCGCGATCACCACCAAAACCCATGCCACGATGCGCAGCCACCAGGAGTTGGCGATGTTGTTGCTGTACGTCCACAGCAGGAACGTGGTCGAACCGTCCGGCAGCGGCGAAAGCGATTCGAATTTCTCGGTGAAGTCCTGCGGCGAGATGCCTGCGGAACCGCCGGTGAAGTTCGTCATGGCCGTCGATCTGCCGATGATGCGGATGATTTCCGCGGCGGCCAATGTGACCATGGCCAGATAGTCGGGTCCGAGTTTCAGCGTCGGAATGCCCAGCAGCAACGCGTAGATGACCGCGAGCGCGAGCGCCGCGCATACGGAGGCGAACAGGTTGCAGCCCATCGACTGCGTGATGGCGAATCCGTACGCGCCGAGGAGCATGAAACCGGCCTGGCCCATGTTCATCAGGCCCGTCATGCCGAAGTGAATGTTCAAACCGATGGCGGCGAGTACGTATGCCGCCGTGGTCGGGGCGATCAGCTCGCCCGCCGCGTTGGAGATGATTGTCATGATGTCCATGGATCAGCCCACCCTTTGCTGCTTGCCGAAGATGCCCTGCGGGCGCACCAGCAGAACGATGATGAGGATTGCCAGCGCGCTGGCGTAACGCATATCGTTGGGGATGACGAGCGAGCTCATGTCCGCCACGATGCCGATGACCAGCGAGCCGATCAACGCGCCGTTGGCGGTGCCGAGGCCGCCGAGCGTCACCGCGGCGAACATCAGCAGGATCAGGGTCGCGCCGGTGTTCCAGGAGATGCCGTTCAGGTAGACGCCGAGCAGCACGCCGGACAGGGCTGCCATCGCGCACGAGAGGATCCAGACCACGCGGACCACCTGATCCACGTTGATACCGGATGCCGCGGCGAGCGCCGCGTTGTCGGACACGGCTCGTGTGGCGCGGCCGAGTCGCGTCTTGTAGAGGAACAGGGTGACGCCGACGATCACGCAGATGGCGATCAACGCGGAGACCAGCGTCGGCATGTCGGTGGTGATCGGTCCGAGCTGGAAACTGTCCGGCACCGATTTGACGATGCCTTTGATGTCGCCACCGAAGAAGAACTGGAACGTGTACTGCAACGCCATGGACAGGCCGATGGTGACGATCATCTGCTGCATGGTGCCGACGTGGCGTCTGCGTAGCGGCCCCCAGACGATTTCGTTTTGGATGAAGCCGGTCAGCGCGCCGATGACGATGGCGAAGATGGCGGAGGCGATGAGCGGCATGTGTAGCATCTGCGTGCCGACGTATGCCATGAGGCCGCCGAGCGTCACCTGTTCGCCGTGTGAGAACGACTGCAGGCCGGTGGTGCCGTAGACGAGGTTCATGCCGACGGACATGAGGCCCAGCATCAGGCCGAAGATAATGCCGGAATACAGTTGCTGCCAGATGCGTTTGCCGACATTGGAGCCGTCTTTTTTGACTGGCGATTGCGTGGCCGCCGTCGATCCGGATGTGCCGGTCGCGCCTTTCGTGCCGTTTGCCGAGCCGGACGATCCGGATGTGCCGGACGTGCCGCTGCCGGCGGAATCGCCCGCCTGGTCGAATCGGACAACGCCGCGCTGCTTGTCGAAGCTGGCTTTCCTGATCGTCACCGTCGCGCTGCTTGCCTTCAGGCCGTGCTCTTTCGCAACGGACGCGTCGATGGTGACGGTGTAATCGCCGTCATCGGCAACGGAGAAGGCCCATTTGCCGTCCGCCGCGGTTTTGGTTTCCGCGGTTGCCTTGCCGGACAGCGTGATGGTGACGTCGGCGATCGGCTTCTTGTCGGCGTCCTGCAGGATGCCGTTGACGCAGCCGTTGCTGGCGGTCGGATTGCATTCATCGACGGCCTGCGCGCCGGAATCGGCGGCGGACGCGATGGCGGGAGGGAGTACGAAAAGCATCGAGAGAACGGCGACAATCGAACAGAGTATGACGATTCCCGGTCGACGATGCCGTGTGAGATACGTTACGGCTGTCATAGGTTTTTCCTCTCTTGTTGCTTTCACAACGTAGGAGAGGAAACAGCTCGCGCGGTTGCGCTCAGATTTCCTGAACGTTACCCGATGACCGCCCGTGTAACGTGAAAATTACGCGCGGCTGAGCCGGTGACAGCTATGCGTGGCCGCCCAGCATGGCGATGCCGAATCCGAGCGCCACGCAGGCGAGCGGCACCGCGACCGTGGCAGCGCCATAGCCCAGGGCCATGGCGAAACGGCGTTTGCGAATCAGCGACAGCACCTCGTTGATCGCCGACGAGAATGTTGAGAATCCGCCGAGGAACCCCACAACGAACGTCATTACCGTGCCCATATCAACCGACTGCGCATAGTACGACATCATGGCGATGCCGGCGCACAGGGAGGCGACGCCGTTGATGACGAGCGTGGCCAGGGGGAAGCTGTGGTTGCCGTCACGGTTCCAGCTGCGTTGGATCGACACGTCAAGCACATAACGGGCCATGGCGCCGATGCCGCCGAACAGGCAGATCATCCAGGTCATCAGCGCACCTCTCCTGTGGTCGGGTCGGCGACGAGCGGGATTTCCGCGGTGACCGGCTTGGGTTCGAAGCTGGGCAGAGGTGCGACGGGTTGCGATGGCTGCGGCTGCGATTCGATTTTCGGCACCTGCCCGGTCTGCGCGACCTGCTGGGCGACCTGGGCCGCCTGCTGTGCCGCCTGCGCGGCCTCCAACGCGGCCTGCGCGGCCGAATGCGCCGCATCCGCCACCTTCACGTGGCGCACGCCCTGCGCGTCCGGCACGTTGTTCTGCACATTTTGCGCGGCCGGCACGTCCGATTCGCCCGAATCGGCCATGGGGACCGTCTGCGTAACACTCTGCGTAGCCGATACTGCAGTGTCGGTCATCTGGACGTCCTGCACGATGCCGTACGCGTCCGAATCGGACATTGAGGATACGGAAGCCGTGGAAGCATCGGCGATCGCGTTACGGACCCGCTTGCGTGTGCCGCGCGCCAGCAACGCCTGCATCAGCGCCACGCCAACCGCGGCCGCGATCAGACCGCCGGCGAAACTTCCCGCAAGATAGCCGAGCGCGCTGCCGAAACGCTGCTCGCGCATGCCTTCCATGGTTTCCAACATCACGCCGGACATCGTCGACAGTCCGCCAAGCAAACCAAGCCCGACGCCACGGCTGACGACCTGCCGCACCCTGCGGCGCAGCCACGACGCGGTCGCCATGTATTCGGTCAGCATCGCAAACAGGAAGCAGGCGAGCATATTCGACACGAACGTGCCCACCACGAACGGCGAACCGTTCACCGACGGCAGCAGCAGGTCCGTGGCGCGACGGAAACCGACGCCGACGAAACCGCCGACGAACACCACGAGATACATCAGACCATCGGCAAGAGGGTTGAATCGCGCCTGCATGCGTTTCATCGGCGCGAGCGGAATCTGCGGCGGATGCTTGGATGCGGCGGCACCGGACGGGCGCACATCCGCGCGCGCCACTTCGGCGACGTCGATCGACTGTGTGGCGGGATTCGGCTCATCACCCGCGTTTGGCGAGTCTGCCGCCCGTTGTTCTTGCGATTCCATCACGTTCCCCTTGTACTTGGCTTTCCGCGGACAGCGTCGTTCCACCCCAGCCATACGGCAACGAGCTGGCCGCAGGTGCCGTCTTCCTAACCTTGTACGAGTCTACACGTGCATTGCAACCAAACATCGAACATGTCCGATTCGGTGGATAACTGTGGATAACTTCGGGTGGCCCTAGACGTCTACGAATGGTTATGGAAGACAGTAAGGCCGCGTCAGACGGACACGTCGCACAGCCGCCGCATCGCATGCCGTGCGTCGCTTTCGTCCTCGCCGCTGAACAGCACGACCAGATAGTCGCCGGCACGCAGCCGCGTATCGCCATGCGGCACGATCTGCCGTTCGCCGCGACGCAGGCCAATCACCAGACAGCCGTACGGCCAGCGCACGTCACGCATCAGCTTGCCGTCCGCGGTCGCGCCCATTTCCACAGGCAGTTCCATGATGCCGTTGTCGATGCGATTGGCGATTGCCGTCGTGCCGCCTTGCGCGCGCATGTACCGTTCCAGCAGCTCGCCGTAGATCGGTTTCGTACGCAGCAGGTCGGAGACGAGCAATGCGATGAACGCGACGGCGGCGACCGGCAGCATGTGCGTCAATGTGCCGGACATTTCCACGGCCAGCAGAATCGACGTGATCGGTGTTTTCACGGACGCGGCCAGCGTGCCCGTCATCACGCATACCGAGAAAATCGCCACGGAATCGGACGGCAGGTTGCCGAACTGGTGCAACGTCTCGCCGCAGATACCGCCGGCGAGTGAGCCAACCGCGAGAATCGGCATGAAAATGCCGCCGGGAGCGCCTGAACCGAAGCTGGTGGAGGTGAACAGCACTTTCGCCACGAACAGCACGCACAGCATGCCCAAGCCGACGCGCGCATGCTCGGCCATGGCGATCAGGTTCGAGCCGCCGCCGAGCACGTCAGGCAGCCAAATGCCGATTGGCAGCGCGAGTGCGATCGCGATCAAAGGGCGGCTCCATGCGGGAAGCTTGCCGTACAGCGTTTGGAAGCCGAGCAGCGAACGGTTCATCAGCGAACCAACCAAACCGGCCACCAATCCCAGCGGAATCAGCCACCCGTATTCGCCGAGCGGCAGTTGGCCGATGGTGCCGAAGTCAAGCACCGGACGCAGGCCGAAACAGTATTTCGATACGAAATCGGCGGTCAGGGACGCGGCGGTGGCGCCCATCAGAATCGCGGGCGAAAAACTGCGATGCACCCCTTCCAAAGCGAACATCATGCCGGACAGCGGTGCGCTGAACGCGGCGGACAGGCCGGCCGCGGCACCGGCGGTGACCAGATAATGCTCCTGCATGTCCTCACGTTTCTTGCCGCGCAGCCGGTGCGATAGGAACTGCGCGCCCGATGCGCCGATTTGGATGGACGGTCCTTCGCGGCCGAGCGAGAGGCCGAAGAGCGATCCGAGCAGGCCTCCGATGAAGCGAACCGGCAGAATCGTCTGCCATCGCATTTTCAGGCCGCAGATCACCACGCCGTTGGTTTGCGGAATGCCGCTGCCGCCGGCCATCGGCTCTTTTTTGACCATCCATGCGATGGCGAGCGCGGCTGCGATTGCGGCGACCGCCCACGGTGCGACCAGCCACGGGGTTTCGCGGATGCGCGCGTAGATCCAGCGCGCGGTGTCGGTGCCGTATTCGATGCCGAGACGGTAGAGGACGACGAGGAAGCCGGAAATCAGGCCGACGAGAATGCCGGCAGCGGCCATCTTCCATTTCAGGTGGTCGAATCGCGGGACCAGTTTGCTGAACCTGTCAAACCTGTCGAACCTGTCGTTAGGCGGCATTGCAGTCATCGCACTCCCCTTTTCCGTTCCTCCGCCGCGCACCCCGTCGGTGTGTATGCGGTGTGCGTCATACGCGCACGCCATCGCACGCACCATACGCAAAGTGCCGGCAGGCACAGGCCCACCGGCACTTGTCATTGACGTTCGTTACCGACGTTCATATCGACGAATCAGCCGAATCAGCTTCAGTCGATCAGCGAGTTGATCTGGATGATGTGGTCGCGCTGCGGGCCGGTGCCGATCACGGAAATGCGGCAGCCGGACAGTTCCTCAAGACGCTTGACGTAATCCTGGCAGGTCTTCGGCAGATCGTTGAAGTCATGGACCTGGGAAATGTCCTCGTCCCAACCCGGCATGGACTCGTAAATCGGCTTCGCGGCGGCGAACTCGGCCTGGTCGGTCGGCATATCGTCGCGACGCTCGCCGTTGACGTCGTACGCCACGCACAGCGGGATTTCCTTGAGGCCGGTGAGCACGTCGAGCTTGGTGAGCACGATGTCGGTCAGGCCGTTGACCTGGGCCGCGTAACGGTTGACGACCGCGTCGAACCAACCGCAGCGACGCGGGCGACCGGTAGTCACGCCGTACTCGTGGCCTTGGGCGCGCAGCCATTCGCCGTCCTCGCCGAACAGTTCGGTCGGGAACGGGCCTTCGCCCACGCGGGTCACATACGCCTTGGAAACGCCGATTACGCGGGTGATCTTGGTCGGGCCAACGCCGGTGCCGGTGCAGGCGCCGCCGGCGGTCGGGTTGGAGGAAGTCACGAACGGGTAGGTGCCGTGGTCCACGTCGAGCATGGTGGCCTGGCCGCCTTCGAACAGCACGGTCTTGCCCTCGTCGAGCGCCTTGTTGAGCACCAGGGAGGTGTTGGCCACGTACGGCTTCAGGCGTTCGCCGAGCTTGAGCAGCTCGTCGGTGGTCTCGTCCACGTCGATCGGGCGACGGTTGTACAGCTTGACGAGCATCTGGTTCTTCTGATGCAGGCTGGCCTCGACCTTGTCATGCAGGTGCTCCGCGTTGAACAGGTCGTGCACGCGGATGCCCACGCGGTTGATCTTGTCGGCGTATGCCGGGCCGATGCCACGGCCGGTGGTGCCGATCTTGTGCTTGCCGAGGAAGCGTTCGGTCACCTTGTCGAGCACGCGGTGGTACGGGGCGATGATGTGCGCGCTTTCGCTCACCAGCAGTCGGGAGCAGTCCACGCCACGGCTTTCAAGGCCGTCGATCTCCTGGAACAGCACTTCCGGATCGACGACGACGCCGTTGCCGATGACGGGGGTGGTGTTGGGGCTGATGATGCCGGACGGCAGCAGATGCAGCGCATACGATTCGTCGCCGACCACCACAGTATGGCCAGCGTTATTGCCGCCGTTGAAGCGGGCCACGTAGTCGACCTTCGTGCCGATCAGATCCGTTGCCTTGCCTTTGCCCTCGTCTCCCCACTGGGCACCGATCAAAACAATTCCAGGCATGTTGTTGCACCTCCGTGCGTACGCGATTCTGCCTTAAGCCTTGCGCCTAAAGCCTTACAAAGGTTACTCTTCACCCTCTACCGGGTCTGAGGGATGCTCACGGCTCCGGACCGACCGTAATCGGATTGCAACCGGTCCGAAAAACAGACCAGAAAACGCCCGAAAACAGTTCGAAAGACCGTTGGCTAGTTCAGCGCGCGCCCGGCACTGCCGAGCTGCTTGCATGCTTCGACCACACGCGCGGCCATCGCGGATTCAGCTTCACGACCCCAGGATCGCGGATCGTACAGCTTCTTGTTGCCCACCTCACCGTCGATTTTGAGCACCGAATCATAGTTGGAGAACATGTGACCGGCCACCGCACGGCTGAATGCGTACTGCGTATCGGTGTCGATGTTCATCTTCACCACGCCGTAGCTCACGGCCTGCGCGATCTCCTCCGGCGCGGAGCCGGAACCGCCGTGGAACACCAGGGCGAACGGCTTACCGGGAGCGACATCCAGCGAGTGCGCGGGGTCGGGCATTTCGCCGGCCTTGATCGCGAGCGCGACCGTGGTCTGGATTTCGTCGAGCAGTTCGGGGCGCAGTTTCACCACGCCCGGTTTGTATGCGCCGTGCACATTGCCGAAGGTGAAGGCGGCCATGTAGCGTCCGCGCTCGCCGAGGCCGAGTCGTTGCGCGACGGTGATGCCTTGCGCGGGCGTGGAATACAGTTTGTCATTGATTTCGGCGCTGTGCCCGTCTTCTTCGCCACCGACCGCGCCGATTTCGATTTCCAGCACGGTGTGCGCGGCTTGGGATTTGTCGAGCAGTTCTTCTGCGATGTCGAGGTTTTCATCCAGCGGCACTGTGGAACCGTCCCACATGTGTGACTGGAAGGTCGGTTCCTGACCGTGCTTCACCTGTTCGACTTCATGGTCGAGCAAGAGGCGCACCCATTCGTCCAAATACTGTTTGGCGCAGTGGTCGGTGTGCAGGGCGATGGTGATGTTGGGGTATTTCGCCGCGACTTCGTGCGCGAAGGCTGCGAAGGCAAGCGAGCCGGTGACGCGGTCGTTGACGCGTTGCCCGGAGAAGTAGGCGGCGCCGCCTACGGAGACTTGGATGATGCCATCGGATTCCGCCTCGGCGAAACCCTGGAGTGCGGCGTTCAGGGTCTGCGTGCTGGTCACATTGATCGCGGGATAGGCGTAACCGCCGCGGCGTGCGGCGTCCAGCATTTGCGCATAACGTTCCGGCGTTGCAATAGTCATGCCTCCATTATCGCCCAACCCTATCCCACTTGTCATGTGACAACATTCGCCATCTTTCCTTTCCGTTTTCCCGACCGTCCGCTCCATATCCAGGTCGCCCGCCCCACTAGAGCCATATGCCGAGCGTTTTCGTCTCATATCCCGACACTTGCGGGACCGACCAATAAACATGGCGAAACCATTGCGATCGTTCCATCGGAAGTCATAGAATGTCCACCGGATCGCGCGACGAAGAGCCCAACCGGGTGTTCCCGCACGGGCATGCCGCCGCACGTAGATGTTGCGACCAATACCCGCGAGGAGGCTTGATGCACCAGGTTTTCGCCATCTTCCTTCGAGACGTGAAACGCATTCTGAAGAACCCCGTGGCGCTCGTCGTCACGCTGGGTGTGGCCATCATCCCATCACTGTACGCATGGTGCAATATCCTCGCCAACTGGGACCCGTACGCGAACACGGGCAACATCCAAGTCGCTGTGGCGAACGAGGACAAGGGCACAACCTCCACGCTGGTCGGCCATCTCGACGCTGGCCAGCAGACCGTCAACCAGCTTAAGAAGAACCATCAGCTCGGCTGGCGTTTCGTTCCCAAGCAGCAAGCCATCGAAGGCGTGGAATCCGGCAAATACTATGCGGCGATCGTACTGCCGGAAGACTTCAGCTCCAGACTAATCGGCACCGTCACCGGTAAAGGCGACCGACCGTCGATCACGTACTACATCAACGAAAAGCTGAACGCGATCGCGCCGAAAATCACCGATACGGGCGCGACCACGATCGACGAGCAGATCAACACCACTTTCGTTTCCAGCGTGGCCGACGCCGTGGCAAAGGAAGTGAAGGAGGCAGCGGGAGAAACCACCGGCAGCGTGAAAAGCGCGCAAAGCGACGTCGTCAACGATCTGACCGACACCATCAACCAGCTCGAAACCGTCCAACAGCAGCTGCGCGACACCCGTTCCACGCTCGACAAGGCCCTCACCACCATCGATTCGGCCAAACAGTCCAACATCGCGCTCGCCTCGGAAATCACCAACTCGCTTGACACCGTCGGCAAGGCGTCCGACTTGCTGAGCGAGACGCGCACACAAACCGAACGATTCTCGAACACGCTGGTCGGAGCGCTCGACAACGGCAGCACGCAACTGTCCGGCCTGCAGGTCAACGTGAGCAATGCCACCGGCACCGTGCTCAGCGGACTGAACACCACGCAGGACGCGCTCGACCAAGTGTCCAGCACCATGCATCACGTCAACACCACCACCGGCAATGTGCTCGACGACGTGGAGAAGGCGTTGCAGGCCAGCCAGCTGGATCCGAACAGCCAAACGTATAAGGATCTTTCCGCGCAGCTCGCCGAAGCCCGCAAACAGCTGACGTTCCAGCAGCAGCGCATCGACGCCTTCGATCAGGACACCACGGCTGCGATCAACGCGGGGAAGAACACCGCGAACGGGTTCAACGACGATGTCACCACGCTGGCGAAGAACGGCACGGCGTCGATGGCGAGCGCACGCACGACCATCACCGGCACGGTCATGCCGAATCTCAACACCGGGCTCGATACACTCAGCCTGGCCAATGGGTCGCTGTCCGGCACGCTTACCACGCTGCAAAGCACGCTGGAACAGGGCAACGGGCTGCTCGACCAGTTGTCGCGCACCGTGACCCAAACGAACACCACCATTGCTGGCACGCAGACACAGCTCGCCAATCTCGCCAAACAGCTCAACACCACGCGCACCGATGTGGCCGCGTTGAGCAGTTCGGCGATGTTCCAGCAGCTTTCCCAAGCGCTCGGACTTGACGCGAGCGAGGTCGGCTCGTTCGTGGGCGAGCCGGTGCATTTGGACGAACAGGTCCTCTACCCGGTCAAAAACTATGGTTCCGCGGTCACGCCGTTCTACACGAATCTTGCGCTGTGGGTCGGTGGATTCGTGCTCGTCGCGATCTACAAGCTTGAAGTGGACCGCGATGAGAAGATCCGCATGTACACGCCACGCCAAGGCTATATGGGCCGTTGGCTGCTGTTCGTCACGGTCGGATTCCTGCAGGCGATCATCGCCACGATCGGCGATCTCGCGCTGGGCATCCAATGCGAGCATCCGTTCCTGTTCATCCTCGCCGGCATTTTCGCCTCGTTCGTCTACGTGAACATCATTTACGCGCTCGCCGTGGCGTTCCGGCATATCGGCAAGGCCGTCGCCGTGATTCTGGTGATCATCCAGATTCCGGGCGCGGCAGGCCTCTACCCCATCGAGATGATGCCGGAATTCTTCCGCCGTCTGAAACCGTTCCTACCGTTCACCTACGGCATCAACGCGATGCGCGGGCCGATCGGCGGCATGTATGCCAACCATTATTGGATCGACATGCTCTCTCTGTTCTGGTATCTGCCTGTGGCGCTGTTCATCGGCTTGGTGGTCCGCAAGCTGGCGTTGAACCTCAACCGCCTGTTCGACAACCGTCTGGCGGACACTGATCTGATGATCACCGAACATAACGAAGGCACGGTGGAACCGTTGCGGCTCACCGAGACCGCGCAGCAGATCGCCGAGGAGTTCCCCGAACTCGCCCGCAGACGGGCGATTCATTTCTTCCGCCTGTACCCGCGCCTGGTGCGTTGGGGATTCCTCGCGCTGGCGGTACTGCCGTTCGTGTTCCTGCTGTTGCTATTCATCACGCGCATGAAGCTCGCCATGCTGCTCGGTTGGATCATTTCGATCATCGCCATCGACACGTATCTCATCGTGGTGGAGTATCTGCGCGAACGGTATGCGAATTATCTGGGCGAGGAAGCGATGAGTGCGGAAGAGTTCCGCAGTGCGATCCTGTACGAGAACCTGCTGTTCCGGCCGGGCATGCATTACAAGCCGATGCATGCCGTACGTACGAGGCTGTATGAGGCTGCGCATGGTGGTTCGGCCGGACATGCGCCTGAACATGCGGCTGGAAACACGGACGGAAATGCTGGCAGGAGTCTGCGTGAGGAGGGGAACGAACAGTGAAAATGATCTGGGGCATCTTCAAGCGGGACATGTGCCATGCCACCCGCAACGTGATCGCCGTGATCGTCTCGATGGGTCTGGTGGTGGTGCCGGCGCTGTACGCCTGGTTCAACATCGCGGCCAGCTGGGACCCCTACGGCAACACCAAGGCATTGAAGGTCGCCGTGGCCAATAACGACAAGGGTTACAAGTCGAATCTCATACCGGTGCGCGTCAACGTGGGCGAAACCATCATCAGCACACTGCACGCCAACGACCAGCTGGACTGGCAGTTCGTGAAAAGCGACAAGGCAATCGACGGGGTGAAATCCGGCGAATACTATGCGGCGATCGTAATTCCGAAAGGTTTCAGCGCCGACATGATGACGCTGTTCTCCCCCGACATCAAACACGCGCAACTCAAGTACTATCTGAACGAGAAAATCAACCCGATCGCCCCGCATATCACCGATCAGGGCGCGACAACCGTGGTCAACACGATCGACAAAACCTTCGCCAAAACGATTGCGCAAGTCGGACTCGACCTGGCCTCAAGCATCCTACACTATTCGCAAAGCCCGCAAATGGCCGAATACATGCGCAACCTCAACGGCAATCTCACCACCACGGCGGATACGCTGAGCGGCGCATCGCAGCAGGTGACGTCGTATTCGCAGCTGCTCGGCTCGGCGAACGACATCGTGGATTCCACGGGCAAACTGCTCGCCTCGGCGACCAAGGCGGGCAAACAGGCCCAGAACGCGTTGAAGCAAGGCAAATCAGGTGCCACGTCACTCACTTCTGCAGGTGCGAACGTCACCTCCTCGGTGAACACCGCGCTCGACCAGGTGTCAGGCGCGTTCGACCAAGTAGCTGCCAAGGTGAACAAGGCGTTCGACGCGATCGGCAAGGACTCAGACACCGCAGCCAGCCAGTTGGCAACGTTGAGCGAACAAATCTCCAGCGGCGAATCGCTGTACGACACGTACATCACAAGCCTCAACCACATGCGCGAATCGGTGGAACAACTACCGGACAGTGATTCCGCGAAACAGGCGCTGCTGGAAGCCATCGACCGGGAGATCACGCTGCTGGAAGCCGCCAAAGGCGATTCGCAGAAGCTCGCGCAGCAGCTGAAAGACGCTTCCACGCAGGTCACGCAGGATACCGCAGCCGCGGAACGCTCCCGCAAGGAGATCCTGAACCGCATCACCTCCGCGAAGCAGTCGATCAGCAATGTGCGCGACGATTACGCCACGAACGTCAAGCCGAAAATCGACGCGCTCGCCTCCACAGTCAGCACGCTGATCTCCCAAACCGACAGCATGATCACCCAGCTGAGCGGCACCGCCGACGATCTGGACGATGTGACGGGCGATGTGGGGACGAATGTGACGTCCATCCGTTCCACGCTCGGCGCGATCGCGAAGAAACTCGACTCGTCGGCAGCGACGGTGAAGGAGCTGATCACGAAGCTGGAGACGGGCGGAAACGCCGGTGACGGCAACAGCGATGGTGGCGACGGTGACAACGACGCCGATTCGGGCGAATCGGACGAACTACGTGCACTGGCCACCGCCAACGCGTCCACACTGTCCACGCTGATTTCCGCGCCCGTCGCACTGCATCGCGTCTCGGTGTACCCGATCGCGAACTACGGTTCGGCCATGGCGCCGTTCTATACGATCCTGTCAATCTGGGTGGGTGCGATCATCCTGTGCGCCATGCTGAAAGTGACGATTTCGGACCGCGAGAAGGCGCATGTGCTGGGCTTGGGCGACACGCTGCCGCGCATCGCCGGCCCGTCCGGCCCGGGGAACGCCTCACGTTGGGGACTGCGCCTCGACCACGAGTATTTCGGACGGTACGCGATCTTCGCACTGCTCGCGTTGCTGCAGGGCACACTGGTTTGCCTGGGTGACATGTATTTCCTTGGCGTGCAGGCGAATCATGCGCTGCAGTTCCTTGCCGTGGGGTGGCTTGCCGCGCTCGTGTTCTCGAATATCGTGTATACGCTGACCGTGTCGTTCGGCGATATCGGCAAGGCCGTGGCCGTGGTGCTGCTGGTGATGCAGGTCGCCGGTTCGGGCGGTACGTTCCCTATCGAGACGCTGCCGAAGTTCTTCCAAATGCTCTACCCGTTCCTACCATTCCCGCACGCCATCGATGCCATGCACGCCGCGATGGCCGGATCATACGGCAATGAGTACCTGCTTGACATGGTGTATCTCGCCTTGTTCCTGATTCCTTCGCTGCTGCTGGGATTGGTGTTGCGCAAGCCGGTGATCCGGTTGAACAACTGGGTGAGCCGCAATCTGGAGTCCACCAAGGTGATGTGACGAGGCGGATTTGAACGGGCTGGTTTGAGCCGGTTTAGATCGGTTTCGGCTGGTACACGTGAACGCGCTGCCCGCCATCATCGACGACCTGAAAACCCAAAGCCACGAATTCGTCACCATCGACCAGCCGGCAAAAACCTAAGCTAGCGTGGAGGCGTAGGGCATTGTCCTGCCCAGTCACTTCCCTTACGTACCGCTGCGCCATCCCGGCGCTCCTCTGCGCCGCCACTACCCCACATGTCGCCTCCTCACGCACCAACAAGTGTCCGATCCCCCCGAATCAGCCACCCACGCGTCATCCGGTCACCCCAGGTTGTCCGATTCGGGAAAAACGGACAACCAAGATGGACGCATTACACCTCAGACGTCCGATTCTGCAGAATCGGACAATCAGCGGCGTCGCGCAAACCACACGTTGATCAGCGAGCCGACCACCACCAGCGCGACACCGATCCAGAATGGCATGCCCAACGCCACGCCCAATAGAAGCGTGCTGGAAGCAGTGGAGAACAGCGGCGTCGCATACGAACCGATCGCAAGCGTTTCCATACTGCCATGTAGCATGCCATACCCCCAGCACGCGTAGCCGCCGGCAATCGACGCGGCACATGCGAGCAGCGCAATATAGCCGCCGATGCCAGGCGCTACAGCTGGCAAACCGTCGCCTGAAACGAAATGGATAATCCACAGCACAACAGCAACGCAACAGAAGAAAATCGTCGTACCATCGTAACCGCTGGACATCGATGGCGTCACGGTCGCGTAAATCGCCCAAATAAAGGCGCCTGCGAACGCGAGCGCGTACGGCAATGGATTGCTGGCGATATTGGCGACCGCTTCCTGCACGTCAAGATTTTCACCGCCGACCGCCATTGCCACGCCGACGGTGGCTACGATTGCACCCGGCAGCGCTTCGGAGACCGAGCCGCGTTTGTGCGACACGGCGGCGGTCATCAGTACCAGCAGCGTCGGCCACAAATAATTGACGAGGCTGACTTCCACAGATTGCGCGTTCGTTGTGGCCAGACCGATTGACAGCGAGATCGACGCCTCGTATGCGATGAACATGAGTCCGCCTGCGACGAGGTACTTGCGTGGCGCTTGGCTAATCGGTTTCGGCCGTCGCACGATGAGCAGGAGCATGCCGCCGACAGTGTAGATGAGCGCCGAGCCTAGCGTGGCGCCGAATGATTCGGAAACGAGTCGCACGAGGCCGGCCATGAAGCCCCACAGGACGATTGCGAACAGGCCGATGAGTGTCGCCGCGTGTGATATGGCATGACCAAATAGGGGGGTACTGGGGCGTTCGCCTGCGGATTCGGCGGGAAGTTTCTGATCCGTATTCACGGATTCCAGCCTACCTGCCGCCCACCCCGCATGTCCGATTCTGCAGAAACGGACAATTGAACACCGGTTTTGGCACCTTGTGCGTCCGATTCACCAGAAACGGACGCACAAGCATTCGGATTCGTATCCCTAACGTCCGATTCACCAAAATCGGACATTCCTGCGACCTGCGATGCCGCAAAGCATCAGCAGCTTGTCCATTTCGGGGTATGCCTTCTCGGACTCCCATTTCGAAATTGCCTGCCGGGAAACGCCCAGCAGCATTGCCAGCTGTTCCTGCGTCATGTTGCGCGAACCGCGCAGATACTGCAGATTCTCTTTGAAACTCATGTCCGCCCTTTCATCGAGTTTCCATATCGCCTCGACTTGCGATTATTGGCGATTGCCAAGCAACAGCTTGTCATAAACGTCGCGTTCCACGCCACCATCTTTCGGTTGCATTGCGATTCGCAACCAAATTTTGCGATGCAACCGACAGTCGCGCAGCGCGAAGTTGACTTCACGGGTCTTTTATGGCAATAGAAAACCCTTGGAATTCCAACGATTCCAAGGGTTTCGAGTGGAGCGGATGACGGGAGTCGAACCCGCCTTTAAAGCTTGGGAAGCTTTCGTTCTACCGATGAACTACATCCGCAAGGTGTGCCTTTTGGGCACGAGCCATTAGTCTAGCACGCAACGGATGCGTATGCGGACACAGACCGATATGCAATACCAATTTTCCGTAATATCACGGAGACTCAACCACGCGGCCGCTGCGAATAGTCGCGAGAATATCTGCCAGCCGAGCCGCCCGAATCATGCGCGGATCCATACTGCGTTCCAAATTGCGGCCCACCGGCACCAGCCATCGCAGAACGTCCGCCTTGCCGAATATCCGCCGCCGCAACGCCGCTCGTGGCATAACCGCCGGCCAAATATCCGGACTGCACGCCCTGCTGACGCATCTCCTGCCCCATCTGCATCAGCCGCGCAATGCGATCCGAGGTCGGCGGGTGCGTAGAAAACAGCTTGGAGAAACCTTCCGCCGAAAACGGACTGGCGATCATCATCGCAGCCACCGACTGCGTGCCGGCGGTCTTCTCCATCGGCATCGCGGCTGCGCCGCCGGAAATCTTGCTCAACGCGGAAGCGAGCGCTTCCGGATCCTCCGTCAACTTGGAACCGTCTTCGTCGGCGTCGTATTCGCGTGTGCGGGAGATTGCCATCTGTATCAGCGACGCTGCGATCGGCGCCAGAATCGCGCTCAGCAGCACACCCAGCAATCCCAAGCCGCCGGACGCCGAATCGTCGCGGTCGTCACGCGAACGGCCGCCGCCGAAATACATGAGCGAGTAGCCGAGGTACGAGATGACGGTGGCCATGGCGGAGGCGATTGCGGACGTCAGAATGTCGTGGTTGTAGACGTGCATGAGTTCGTGTCCGAGCACGCCGCGAATCTCACGTTCGTTAAGCGTCTGTAGGATGCCTTGCGTGCAGCAGACCGCCGCGTGTCGTTCGTTGCGCCCCGTCGCGAACGCGTTGGGGCTCATGGTGGGGGCGATGTAGATGCGCGGCATCGGCTTGCCTGCCTTCGCCGATAGCTCGCGGACGATCTTGTATAGTACGGGGGCTTCCTGCTCGCTCACCTGTCGAGCGTGCATGCTGGCGATCGCCAGTTTGTCGGAAAACCAGTAGGAGACGAACGTGGAGCCCAGGCCGATGAGAATGTAGTAGCCGAGCGTGCTTTGACTGGCGCCGGTCGCCCACCAGATGAGCATGATGACGCCCCACATCAACGCGAACAAAAGCGTTGTTTTCAAGCCATTGCAATGGCCGTGCACCTGCAATTTGCCGTTCATGGCCACCAGCCTAGGAATTCAGGCTGGGATTTTGCTGTATACAAGCTGAAGGGCGGATTTGCAACATCTAGAAACATGCCACGCAACGACGCTACAGCATCGGCCATAGACCTATCTGCGGCACGGCGAGAGTCACCCCAACTTGAAACGTATTACCCCCGCATATCCCCTGAATGCACTGCGTCAAGCGTGCCGATCAGGCTGGTCAGCAAATCGTTGCGGCCGCACGCGTTCGTCAGCACCGCCAGCACGTACGTGCCCGACTGCGACATCACCAGTCCGGCATCGTTCAGCGCGTACAAACCGCCTTCGCCGTTGATCCATCCGGCCTTCGTGTACACGGTGTCCGCATCGCCAAGGGCCGCGTGGATGCAGGAGTTCAGCGAATTCGTCATGTCTCCGGACAGCCATTGCAGCGATTCGGGCGTGATGTTCTGCACCCCCGCCGTTTGCCCGGCGAACAGGAAACCGTATCCGGCGGTCCACAGTTTGGCCATGTCGCGCGCGGAGGTGAACAGGTACCCGCCGCGATCACCCATTCTGGAAGCCGCGCCCGCCTGTTCGGCCCACGTGTTGAAGCAGTCGAGGCCATACGTTTTGTACAGCCAGTCGTAAGACGCGTTGTCGGAATTGCGCAGGACGGCGTCGACCTTCTGGTGGACGGTGGCGGACTGCGCGTCAGCGGATTGGGCCACGCTGTTCAGGTCGACGGTGCCCGTTGAGAACAGCGATATCAGGTATGGCGCCTCCGCCGACGAGGCCGAATAGATCTGTGCATCGGCGTTGTATGCGATCGTGCGGCCGGTCGTGATGTCGGCGAGCACGAATGATGCGGTATATCCGTCGGCTTCGAAAGTGGCGATTTGAGACTGCACGGCGGCCTGCGAATCGGCGCTTAGCGTGAAGCCCTGCGTTGTGATCGTGGCGCTGCCCTCGACTGCGGAAATGCCGTCCAGCGCAACCTGCGTCGGCGACGAGACGGCTTGTGTCTGCGATTGCGGCGCGCTGTTTTGCTTAAGCGCGCCCGACGTGGAGGACGTTTCCGAAGACGTTCCCGAGGACGCCGCTGCGTGGGCTTCCTCTTCGAGATGCACATCGACAAGACCCACGCCCATGGCGAAGCCGATCAGGCAGGCGATCAGCAGGCCCACAACGGACACGGAACAGCAGTACAGTGCCTTGCGCTTGACGTGTTTTCCAAAGTTCATGCCGACTTCACAACCTTAGATTTCAATGCCCGCATCCGTTTGCGATGATATTGCGCACCGCGTTTCACTGGGGTCAGCCTAGCGCATGGACCCGGACTTCGGGGGTAATAGGTCAAAACGACCGCGTATGTCCGATTCTGGAGAAACGGGCGGTTGTGCGATCGAAAACGCACGCTACGCGACCAGTCCGCCGAAAATCGACCACTAAAGCGGCAAAAACTAACGCCCTGCACGTCCGATTCAGAGGAATCGGACGTGCAGGGCGTTACTAGATTGCGTTAAAAGGCTTGGAGTTAGGGTGTCAGGAAGTCAGCACTCCCACCCTAATTCCAGCCGGCCCGATTCAGGCATGCGCCAGCGCGCGCATCTGCTCCGGGTCGATGACCTTCTTGTGCTCGCGGCCTTCCTTCGCGCCTTCGGCACGTTCGAACGCGTCGACCTTCTTCCAGCCGGCGAAGTCGATCGGCTTGACACCGCGGGAAGCCAGCAGACGGTCGATGGATTCCGGATCGCGGTCAGCGGCCACGCGACCGCCTTCGGCGGCCTTGGACAGGTCCTCCAGCATGTTGGTGACGATGAGCAGCGCGTCGGACTTGGTGGAGCCGATCAGGCCGACCGGACCACGCTTGGCCCAACCGGTGGCGTACAGACGCTCACGCACCTGCGCGCCCTCGCCGGAGGCCTCCGTGGTGATGCGGCCGTCGCCGTTCGCGTTGGCCAGGTGCGCGCGACGCTCGTCGTACGCGATGCCCGGCGCGGTGGCCGGCTTGTAGCCGATTGCGTGATACACGGCCTGCACCGGGTACTCTTCGAATTCGCCGGTGCGAGTCATCTTGCCGTCCGCGGAGGTCTCGGTCTTCTCGACGCGGATGCCGACGACCTTGCCATCCTCGCCCAGCACTTCGACCGGAGCGGAATTGAAGTGGATGTAGTACTTGCGATCCGCCGGATTGCCTTCGAAATCGGTGTCGCCGTCGTCTTCCATGTCCTCGGCCATCTCGCGGATGGTGAACAGCTCCTCGACCATCTGACGGGTCAGCTTGTCCTTGCCGGCCTCCTCGATAGTGTCGTCGTCCAGATCGAAGTCGTCTTCGTTGATGATCAGCTGCACGCCCGGCAGCTTCTCCATTTCGCGCAGCTCCTGCACGGAGAACTTGGCCTGAGCCACGCCACGGCGGATGAACAGATGCAGAGTCTTGGCCTTGTTGGCCTTGATGCCTTCGTACACGTTGTCCGGAATGTCGGTGCGTTCCTTCAGGTCGTCGGCGTTGCGCATCAGCTCGCGCGCCACGTCCATGGCCACGTTGCCGCCGCCGATCACAGCAACTTCCTCGGCATCGAGCGGCCATTCGCGGGCGCCGGTCGGGTAACCGTCGTACCATTCCACGAACTTGGCGGCACCGTACACGCCGTCCAAGTCGGCGCCCGGCAGGCCGAGCGGCTTGTCTTCGACGGCACCAGTGGCGAACAGCACCGCGTCGTAACGTTCCAGCAGCTCGTCAAGCGTCACGTCCTTGCCGAATTCCACGTCGCAGTACAGGTGGATGTCCGGGTTGTCGAGCGTCTTCTCGAGAGCGGATGCGATGAATTTGATGGAAGGGTGGTCGGGGGCCACGCCGTAGCGCACCAGGCCGAACGGCACCGGCAGCTTTTCGAACAGGTCGATGCGGGCCTTGGTGCCCAGTCCCAGCTCTTCGCCGAGCTTGCCCAGCTGGCGCAGGAAAATATCGGAAGAGTAGACGCCTGCGGGGCCGGCGCCGATTACAGCAATACGAAGTTCGTTGGTTTCGCTCATATGTTCCAGCCTAATATATTCCCTGCATTTCCAACAGGGGGCATACGGCACTTTCTTGCGATTCCCTTACTTGCCTCGCAACGCGCAGCCCGGCCCATGTGCCGGCGCAGGAGAACGTACAATCGCAGAAGATCACAATCGGTCCCTCACTAAAGAAGGTCCTTATCGTAAGAGGGTGGGCATATGCGCATTCACATCACGTATACCGGCGGCACCATCGGTATGGTCGAGTCACCGAACGGTCTGGTTCCGGGCGCCGATATGCGCGGCTGGCTGCGCCGGCTGATTGAGGACGCGCATCTGGACCCGAGCTTGTTCTCGTTCACCGAGCTGGACCCGCTGATCGATTCGTCGAACGCGACGCCCGACAATTGGCAGACGATGGCGGACGACCTGTGCGCGCACCGCGATGACGCCGACGCATTTGTGGTGTTGCACGGCACCGACACGATGAGCTATTCGAGTGCCGCGCTGTCTTACGCGCTGACCGGTTTCGGCAAGCCTGTGATTTTCACGGGGTCGCAGCATCCGCTCGGCAAAATCGAATCGGACGCCACCGCGAACGTCACGGGTGCGCTGAACGCCGCGATGAGCGGACGTTTTCATGGCGTCGGCCTGTTCTTCGGCCATCATCTGTTCGCCGGCAACCGTGTGAGCAAATCGTCAAGCTGGGCGTTCGAAGGGTTTTCGGCGCCGTCCACCGGCCCGCTGGCACGTACCGGCACGCCGTGGCATTGGTATGCGGGCGATTCGGCCGGCTCCGGTTGCGGTTGGGCGTCGCCGCTGCCCTACTCCCGTCACGATGTGGCCGTAATCGACATGGCTCCCGGCATTTCCGCCGCGCGATTGGCCGCGATGCTCGACCCTCGTCCGGAAGCGGTGCTGTTGCGCGCGTACGGCGTTGGCAATGTGCCGAGCGACGAGCCAGGACTGACCGACGTGATCGCCGACGTGCTGCATGACGGCGTGCCTGTCGTCATCGCATCGCAATGCCAGCAGGCGGAAGTGCTGCTCGGCCATTACGAGACGGGCGACGCGATCGCCCGCGCCGGTGCGATCGGATTGGGCGACATGACGCTGGAAGCCGCATACGCGAAGATCATGTTCCTGCTGTCGCAGGGCGTGGACGCGGCCGATTTCGGCACGTGGATGCGCCGGAACATCACCGGCGAAATCTCGCCCAGCTCGATGTAGCCCGGCGCAACGCGGTTCAGCCTCCGCACGGCTCGTCGCCGCAACCGGCGCTACTCGCGGTCGAGCAGAGCGGTGAGCGCCCACAGGATGCTGACCACGTCGATCGCCTCCTGCATGAACGCGCCGACGACCACCGGAATGAGGTTGAACGCGGCCGCGACCATGCCGATAATCGCCAATCCAAGGCCGACCAGCACCGCCTGCAGCATCACTTTCTTCGTGCGGCGGGCGATGGCGATGGCGCGCGGCACGGAGGCGATGTCGTCGTTCATGATGACCACCTGCGCCGATTCGGACGCGGCGGTGGACGTGCCGTCGGTCATGGCCATACCGATGTCCGCAACCGCCAGTACAGGGGCATCGTTCACGCCGTCGCCGACCATCATCGTCACCTGTCGGGTCATGGATTCGCCGACCACGCGCTGTACGACCTTGTCCCACGCCGGCTGGTTTTGGTGCGCGTCTTCCGTGGCGTTCTTGACGGCCGCGACCTTGCCTTCGGGGAAGAGTTCGGATTGCACGTCGTCGATGCCGACCTCGCCCGCGATGATGCGTGCGGAAGCCTCCTTGTCGCCGGTGAGCATGGACAGTTTCTTCACGCCGAGCCGGTGCAGTTTTTCAAGGGACGCCTTGGCGTTTTCGCGCGGCACGTCACGCAGCACAATACGTGCGGCGAGCTTGCCGTCGATCGCCACGTACGCGGCCATTTCGTCCGGTTCGAGAGGTGCGAACAGCGAATTCACCTCCGGCTTCTTGGAAGCGCCGGCAGCGGTACCGGTCGCCGAATCGCCAACCGCGCTATCGGCCACAGCACCAGCCGCAGTACCGGCCGCCACCCCTGCGCCCAGCACATGCGTGAAGCCGGCCTCGTCGGCCGTCACGTACGCGAAACGACCCACGCGCACGGCATGCCCGTTCACCTCGCCGGACACACCCTTGCCCGACTGTTCCTCGATGTTCTTCACCACGGGGTAATCGCGTCCATGCCCCGGCAGATCGCGTTCGGCGCACAGCCGCTGCCCGTTCTCATAGCGCGCGTACAGTTCCTGCATGGCCTTCTGCCCGGCCGCCGCGATGCCCTTCGACAGAATGTGCACCGAGTAGCCTTCCACCACGCCGGCCATCATCAGAATGTGGTTCTCGTCGTACGGCGAGCTGTTTTCGAACGGCTTCTCGACGCGCACGACCTGCGGCTGCTTGACGGTAAGCGTGCCGGTTTTGTCGAAGAAGATATGCGATACGCGGCCCAAGTTTTCCAGCACGTCCTGCGCTTTGATAAGAATGCCCGCCTTGGCAAGGCGACCGGTGCCGGCCACGTACGCGACGGGAGCGGCGATCAGCAGCGGGCAGGGCGTGGCCAAAACCAGCACCTGCGCGAATCGCAATGGCGTGCCTGCGACGGCCCACGCGATGCCGGCGATCGCCAGCGAAAGAATGGTGAACGGCACCGCCAGCACATCGGCGGTTTTGACGACGGTCGGGCGCGATTGCTGCGCCGAAGACACCAGTTCGAGGATCTTCTGATACTGCGAATCCTGCGCCAATTGCGTGGCACGCATCGTCAGCGCGGTCGATCCGTTGACCGCACCCGACAGCACGCGCGCGCCCGCATACACTTCGCGCGGCACCGGCTCGCCGTTGATATTGCTCAGATCCAACGTGGCGACGCCCGACAGCAGTTCGCCGTCGACCGGCACCGTTTCGCCCGGCAGCACGAGGATCACGTCGCCAAGCTTGACCTGGTCGACCGGAACGGTTTCGAAATGCTCGCCGGCCGCGTCGTAAGGCTTGGTTTGGGTGGTGGACTTATTCGTTTCCGCAGCGTTAGGCACATCCACACTGGCGACCTTGCGAAAGCCGTCCGCCGTCATGTCGCCCTCAGCATCACCGGCAGTACCGTCGGCCCCGGCAGCCGCCGCACGTGCACCCACGCCCGGCAACGTCACCACGTGCGCGGTCCGCGGCGCCGCATCAACCAGCGCCGTCAGGTTGCTTTCGGCCTTCGACTGTGCGAATTCCTCAATCGCCTCGCCGGAGGAAATCATCAGCACCACGGCCCACGCAGCCCAGTATTCCTGCACCGCCACCGTCGACGCGATCGCAATAACCGCAAGCAGATCCACACCGACGTGACCGTGCCGCAAATCGTCAATCATGCCGATCACAGTCACCACAATCGTGTACACGACCAGCGCGATCACGATCCACTGCCCGACACCCGGATTGAACGGTCCGAAAGTCAGCGAGACGCCCGCAGCCTCCCACGGACGCCACGAACCCAGCAATGCCAACGGAACCGCGGCAATGATGGCGATCGGCAGCAGCGGAACTTCTTTGCAAATGGAAATGATTCTACGCATGAGAATCTCCTTACGCTCGTATCGGACGCCTTGTTAACCCATCGGCGCCCCGCCTGCGCGGACCATCGATACACGGCGTAAAAAGATATTTCCAGCATAACAGAGCATTGCGATTGCCGCGGTCGTTTGCGTGTGCTTCCGTTCGTCGCGCGCGTTCCGCGCATACGAAAAGGGCCGTGCGATTGCTCGCACAGCCCTTGTTTTCCGCCGTTTTTCGGCTTGTTCAGCGTTTTCCGCGATTACGCGGATTGCGGTTGTGACTTCGCCGTCAGCCTATCGGGTGGCAGCCACCCGTATCGCTGTCGGCATGAACGCCGCACACCGTACGTTGCCGTACGATGCCGCGCATCCGGCTTTACCACAGACCGAACGGATCGAACAGGCCACCGCCGTCGCCGTTGTTGCCGTTACCGCCATTCTGGCCGTTCTGGCTGCCGCCATTCTGGCCGTTGCCGTTATCGTCGTTGCCGTTGTTCTGCTGACGCTGTTCCTGCTTGTTGGAGGAGTTCGTCTTGGTCTCTTCCTGGTCGAGCGTCACTTCGAGATCCATGGTGTTGCCGCCGCGCACAACGGTCAGCTTCACCTTGTCTCCCATGGCGGAGGCGCGCACGTAACCGAGCAGCGAGTAGTTGTTGTTCACTGCCTTTCCGTTGAACGCCACGATGGAGTCGCCGGCCTTCACGCCGGCCTTGGACGCCGGGCCACCGTCGGTCACGGCCTGCACCTGGGCGCAGCCGCGGGTCACACCGTCCGCTTCCACCGAGGAGCTCTTGATGGTGATGCCAAGCACCACATGCTTCACGGAACCGTTGTCGATGATCTCGTTGGTCACACGCTTGACGAGGTTCGACGGAATGGCGAAGCCGATGCCGATGGAACCTGCCGTGCCGGACGAGCTTGCGGTGGAGGCGATGGACGAGTTGATGCCGATCACCTGGCCGGCCGCATTGAAGGTCGGGCCGCCGGAGTTGCCCGGGTTGATGGCCGCGTCGATCTGCACGGCGTTGGTGACGATGGCGTTGTTGTCGTCATCGGTCACGGTCACCGGGCGGTTGAGCGCGGACACGATGCCGGTGGTGGCGGTGTCGTCGTAGCCGAGCGGATTGCCGATCGCCATGACGGCCTCGCCGACGGCGAGATTGTCGGAATCGGCGAATTCCGCGACTTTCAGATCGCTCGGCGGATTGTCGAGCTTGATCACGGCCAAATCGGTGGTGGTGTCGGTGCCGACCACCTTCGCGGAATAGACGGCGCCGCTGGCGAGCGTCACCTGAATCTGCTGCGCGCCGGAAATCACGTGGTTATTGGTGGCGATATAGCCCTTGTCGCTGATCACCACGCCGGAGCCCTTGGCTTCGCCGTCGCTGGTCGCCACGTCGATGGCCACCACGGAATCGGACACTTCCTTGGCCACCGCGGTCCAATCGACCGCCGTACCGGACTTCGCCTTGGCGGAACCGGAACCGGACGTGTTGGACTTGACGTCAGACAGCGAGCTGGAGGTCGGCACATGCACCCAACCGTTGGTGATCGCGGTGAAGCCGACGCCGAGGCACAGCGCGCCGGACACCAGTGCGGCCACAACGGCGGTGACCACATGGCTGGTCATGCCGGACTTCTGCTTGGTGACGACCGGCGTCTGGTTCGGCTGGTTCGGGAAGCCCTGCCCCGGAGCGCCGAACGGATTGCGGTTGCCCGGTCCCGCAGGGGGCATGTTCGCGCCGTACTGCGGCTGCTGCTGATTGTTCTGCTGCGCGCCGTACTGCGCGGACGAGCCGCCAAACGGATTGCCGAACGGATTGCCATTGTTCCGCTGATTGCCGGTCGTATACGGGTTGCCGAAAGCGCCGAAGAACGACGGACGGTTGTCCTGCGGCTGGCCCTGCTGCTGCGCGCCGTACTGCGGTTGCTGGACGGTCTGGCCGCTGGCATCGCCAGCCGGCGGCGTCGGCACCGGACCGTACGCGCCGTATTCGGGCGCCGGACGGTACTGTTCGGTCGGCGCATCCTGCGTCGCGTTGTTGATCACCGTGCGTTCACCGGCAGCGGAAGCATAATCCGGCGTATCGTCAGCGGTATTGCCTGCCGTGCCATCCGCCGCGTCCACGGTAGGAAGGGCGGTGGTGGGCTGCTCGCCCGCGTTCGGCACTGCAATCGGTTCGGTAACGGAAGTCTGTGCTTCGTCGGCGACGTTCTCGCTCGGCGTCTGCGGCGCGGTCTGCTGCGTGCCATCCTGCGGCTGGGCGATGTTCTGATCGCTATTATCTTCAGCCATTGTTGCTCCTTATTCGTCTCGCGGCATTCAACATGGTCAGCAATCGTGCCGCTCGAACTGCTATCTAAGAGTAAAGATACCTGCTCTGGAAGTTTCCTGAATGTTTGTTGAAAGTAGCAATCGAATCGCTTGGCAGTTTGCTCCATACGATGCCACCGTCGACCGCCGATGGCGCCACCGCGGCAATCGGCGCTATCGCATACAGTTGAGAGCATGACAAGCTTGAACGAACCACAGACCGGCGCGGTGGCGCACGAGACCTCAGCGGCCAACGCGGCAGCCGGCGCAACGCACGACGCAGCAGGCAACACGACCAGCGCGGCATCGACCGAAAACCTTATTGAGCATCCCCGCGGCACGGAACCCGGCAAGCCCGGCCGCCGCGACGCGTTCTACTTCGAGCAGAAAACCCGCCTGCCAGATGCGGCCGATGGCAAGGGGCGCGGCGGCGCGCGCTACGGCCGCACCGGCATCATCCACACCCCCCACGGCGACATCCACACCCCGGCGTTCGTGCCGGTGGCCACGCAGGCCGCGATGAAGGCCGTGCTGCCCGAAACCATGAAGGATCTTGGCGCGCAATGCCTGCTGTCCAACGCGTTCCACCTGTATGAACGCCCCGGAGAACAGGTGCTCGACGAAGCCGGCGGGCTTGCCAGATTCATGAACTGGAACGGTCCGACGTTCACCGATTCCGGCGGATTCCAGGTGCTGTCACTCGGCGCGGGCTTCAAGAAGACGCTCGCCATGGACGTCACCGGCATGAAATCGGACGACGTGATCGCGGAAGGCAAGGAGCGGCTCGCGTTCGTGGACGAGGACGGTGTGACGTTCAAGTCGCCGCTCAACGGCTCGCTGCACCGGTTCTCCGCCGAAATCTCCATGGGCATCCAGCACAAGATCGGCGCCGACATCATGTTCGCCTTTGACGAGCTGACCACGCTGATGAACACCCGCGGATACCAGGAACGCTCCGTGGAGCGCACCTACCGGTGGGCGCAGCGCTGCGTGGCCGAGCATAAGCGGCTTACCGAAGCGCGGCTCGGCAAGCCGTATCAGGCGCTGTATGGCGTGGTGCAGGGCGCGAATTACGAGGATCTGCGCAGGCATGCCGCCGAGCAGATCGCTTCGCTCGATTTCGACGGCGTCGGCATCGGCGGTGCGATCGAAAAGCGCATCATCGGCGACACCTGCGCCTGGATCTGCGATGCGATGCCGGAAAACCGTCCGCGTCACGTGCTCGGCATCGCCGCGGTGGACGACATCTTCGCCTGCGTGGAGAACGGCGGCGACACCTTCGACTGCGTGGCCCCCGCGCGTTGCGGCCGCAATGGTGCGATCTTCACGCGCCACGGCCGTTACAACATCAAGCGCGCGCAGTTCAAGCACGATTTCAGTCCGCTTGAAGAGGGTTGCGATTGCTACACCTGCACGCACTACACGCGCGCCTACGTGGACCATGCGTTGCGCGCCCGCGAATTCAACGGTTTCACGTTGGCCACGATCCACAACGAGCACTTCTTCGTGAAGCTGCTCGACGATATCCGCGAATCAATCGACGGTGGCTATTTCAACGAATTCCGTGACGAGACACTCGCGAAGTTCTACGAGAACGGTTCGAAGGGCTGAGCCAGAGGAGCTGGATGGAAGTCGCGGGGCTTGAGCATTTGCTACGCAAACGCGGCTTTTTGAACAAAGGATGGCTCCATCGTCTGGAGGTCCACAGGGCCTCCTCCCTCCTCGCGTCGCACCGCTTTGTGCATTCGCTTTGCGAATACGGCGGTGCGACACGCCGATTTGTGCCACAGATAGTAAAGGTGTAAATTAGTCGATTGTCTGCGAGCGTGGCGGAATGGTAGACGCGCTGTCTTCAGGTGGCAGTGAGTGTATGCTCGTGGGGGTTCAACTCCCCCCGCTCGCACTAGCCGAGAAGGGCTGGAATCCAACGATTCCAGCCCTTTTGCTTTATCCAAAACGTATGAAATGTGACAAAAAAGTACTAAAAATGCGCCGAAAGCCCAGCTATCTCAGCAGAAACAGACAAACGGACATCCAAACCCAAAACCAGCACCACAAATGTCCGATTCTCCAGAAAACACAATCCGAATAACCAATTCGGCAGAATCGAACACATAGCCACCCAAAACCACACTTCACGTGACCGGTTGGAAAAACAGATACGTAACGCATTGCAGACCAATCCCATGCGTCCGATTCTGAAGAAAAACGAAATTCGCCGTACGACTTTTCCGCGCACGCAATCGCAAGCATTTCCCGGTATTTCACTGTGAGCATAACCGCGGAATGAGCAGGACACGGAAGAGTTGGGTGAAGTGAAAGGTCAAGGTCAGGAGCCCGGGAGGGTTCCGGATGTGGCAACGAACCCGGTCGCCGGCGTCGCTAGATGGTGACGCCGCAGCGATAATCGCACGGCCGGCTGCCAAGCCGCATTACTCCGCGCACAGAACGCGCATTTGCTTAAGGAGTACCGATTATGGCAATGTTTCCGGCTTTGATGAATGACACGATGTTCTCCAATCTGTTCGACGATCCGTTCTTCGAGGGTTGGCGCAACATGGACCGCGCAGCCGCATGCGATCCGAACATGTCCGCAGGCATGATGAGCACTGATGTGCGTGAGACCGACAAGGGCTACATGGTCGACATCGACATGCCTGGCTTCAAGAAGGACGACATTTCGCTGGACCTGCAGAACGGCTATCTGACCGTTTCCGCGCATCGCAACAGCTCGCACGAGGACAAGGACGACAACGGCCGCTGGCTGCGTCGCGAACGCTACGCCGGCTCTTGCTCTCGTAGCTTCTACGTTGGCGAGGACGTGAAGGATTCCGACATTCACGCCAGCTACAAGGACGGCACCCTGTGCCTGGAAATGCCGAAGCCCGAAGCGCAGCAGCAGGTTGAGACCAAGCATCAGATTGCGATTGAAGGCTGATTTCCAGCTGCCGTACGTCATATTCGCACGTCGTAAGTCACGGTAATCGCTAAGCAAAGCGAAGCCGGACGCCCGTAAGTGGGTGTCCGGCTTTTTTGTTTGTCCGCACGCCGCCGCCCGAAAAGCAACGCCCGTCACGGCACTTAACGTACCAAAAACACCATGATGAGAATCATCACGAATCCAACCAAATCGGTCGGTTCGAACACCGCGTCCGTCCATGCCACCGCGGAAATCGTGGCCATCACCGGTTCGCTGGTGCCGAGCATGGTGGCACGCATCGAACCGACGCGCACCACGCCGGCCATGTACAGCCAGAACGCGCCGAATGTGCCGCCGATCACGGTGAACGCCATCAGCCCCACACCCAGCCAATCCAACTGCGGCGCCGTAGCCCACGGCCGCACGAACGGCAGCAGCACAAGCCCGGAAATCAGAAATGCGATGCCGTTGACGGTGAAGTTGCCCCAACGTTCGATGAGCTTGACCGGAAGAAACACCATGGCCGCCGTGGACGCCGCGTTGATAGCGCCCCAAATCAGGCCGACCAACGGCAGTTTCAGCGTGGTGAAGTCGCCGCCGGTCGCAATCAGCACGGTTCCCGCGAAGGCGAGCGCCACGCCGATGCCTTCCCGTACGCCGGGCAGTCGCCGCCCGCGCAGGCATACGACCCCCAAGACGAACAGCAGGTTCAGGCTTTGCAGCACGGTCGCGGTGCCGGAGTTGGTCCAGTTGATCGATTCGAGGTAGGCGACCTGCACCAGCAGCACGCATATGATGGCGGTGGCCAGCAGCCGCGGATATGATTTGCGATCGCGTAGCGCGCCGGTAAGCAGTTTCGGCGTCATGATGGCCGAGCAGGTGAGGAAAAGCACGCCGGCTGCCAGTTCGCGCGCGCATGCGATCCACAGCGGCGAGGCATGATACGTGCCCATGAGGATTTTGGAGACGGTGGCGTTGACGCCCCACAGCACGCCGCCGCACAGGGTCATCGCAATGCCGATAATCAGGTCTTTCGGCGTGCGTTCGAACGTTTTTTTCCGCCACTGCGGCTCCTTCCCCTTCACTGTTCGCTCATCGCACACCGTACACGCCGCATGTGTCTTGCAGTGGCAGCCGCTCACAGACTGTCCGCGGGCGCGCTGAGGAAGTCGAGAATCTTGTTCACATACGGTCCGACCACCGTGTTCGGCATGGAGAAGATCTCGTGCAACGACTTGCCGTACCGTATTTTTTCGATTGATCCGCCACCTTCGCGCACGCGTTCCACGAAATCGTCCTGCGGTCCGTTGAGCACCCAAATGTCGCGTCCGGCTTGGAACAGCAGCATCGGGGTTTCGATTGCGCCGCACATGTCCGGTTTGAGTATGGCGCGGGACAGCGCCATCGCCTGATGCGCCCATTCGAAGGTGGCCGCGTTGGTCTGGCATGCCACGTCGTCGACGCGCTGCTTGTGGAACCAGCGAACGCGCGCCTCGGACGCGCCCTTATGCTCGTCGAGATCGAGTTCGGGGGAAAAATCGGTGTGACCGAATACGCGCGCTTTGCCGAATCCCAAGCCGCACAACGCGCCTGTAGCGATGCGTGCGATCCATGTCGGCATGCCGACGACGGGGGCGATCATGGGTGCGGACAGCACGGCCTTGTCGAACAGGCTCGGATAGTGTTCCATCACGGCCGCGCCGATGCCGCCGCCCATCGAATGGCAGTACAGGTTCAGTGGCTCGCCGCACGCGTATTCGCGGCCCACAGTGTCGGCGAAGGCTGCGAAATCGGCCACGTACCGACGCCAATCGTCGATCCACACCAGGCTGGGATTGCTCACGTCGTGTGCGGAATGGCCGTGCCCGCGGTGTTCGAGGATGCATACGGAATAGCCGGACAGCAGGAAGTACCATGCCATCTCGCTGTATTTTCGCGCGAATTCGGTGAATCCATGCGAGATGACCACCACGCCACGGAAGATGCCCGAAGCGCCGTCCTCACGCAGCACGTCGAATTTGTGCGCGTCGTAACAGCAATAGTGCAACCGGCCGGGTTCGTCCAGTTTGGGCAGCGCGTCGCCGTTCCAGTCAACGGTGGCTGGATCCATCCATCCTTCCGTCATGCAGGCGTCCAGCGCGGGCAGCACCTTGCTTTCCATTTCGGCGTCGTAATTCGCCTCGTCGAGCAGCCTAAGAGTCATGCTTTCATCATACGAATCCCACATGAACAGCCTTCAGAGCCCCACGCTTCGGCTCCACGGATCGAACGCGCCTCCTCACTCGTGGACGCGCTCCCCCGTACAATGTCGGTATGAAAATCATGTCATTCTGTGTGTCATTCGTCATGCTCTGCACCATGCAGCCAGCCGGAACGATGGCCCCTTCCAACGGGAAGGCTGCCATCTTCGCCGACGCGGCGAGAGGAACCGCATCCGCCATCATCGACTGCCCGCCGCCGCTTTACTGGCTGTGTGGAAAGTGAGCCATGCGATGAATCCCACGAAATCCGCAGCTCCCATACCAAAAATCCACCGTGTAGCGCTGGTCGACAACGATCCGCGCGCGTTGGAATCGCTGAGCCTTCTCATCGAAGCGAAGGTCCCCACGGCCTACGTGGTGTGGACGGCCACTTCCGGCGACGAAGCGATCGAACGTTGCCAAAGGAACGACGACAATCTCAACCTGCTTGTATTGGACATGTCCATGGAGGGCTTGCAGGGGCCGGCCATCTGCCATCGGATCCGTCTCATGGACAGGCATTTGCCGATTCTGGGCATCACCAGCTTCTCCATCAACAGCTACCGTAGCAGGCTGATGGAAGCCGGAGCGCAGGGACTGATCGGCAAGGAGGATTCCGATCAGCTGGCGAAGGCCATCGAGCGGCTCTGTGGAGGCAACGTTATGGAGGGATTCGAACCTCCCGCCCTGGCCAACGTGCGCATCAGACGCGAGGAGGAGACCTCACCGCGGCTCACCGTGCGCGAGGAGCAAATCATCTCCCTGTGCGCCGACGGCATGCTGGACAGGGAGATCGCCGAACAACTGGACATCTCCGAAAGCACCGTGCGCAAGCATATGCAGGGCATTCTCAAGAAGCTGAACTGCAAGACGGCACGCCAGGCAGTGGCATTGTGGGTGAGATCGCATGCACGCTGAACCCGCAAAACCCAGACCCGTAAGCGCCTTCCGCTCCTGGCACAACCATATGCGTGCCGACCATCCGAAACTCTGGCATCCAATCCGCATAACCATCGTGGTCATCACCGTATGGTGGATCCTGTTCTGCCTGCTGCTCGCCCCGACCGACAATCCCGCGGCGATCGTCTGGACCATCATCGAAATCGCGGTGCTGCTGCTGTCACCGTTCTTTCCGAAATCGATGTCGCTGCTGTTTCTGATCATGAGCCAGTCGGGACCTTGGCTCATACCCGGAGCCGACGTCAATTCGCTGCCGGGAATCCTCTACACGTTCGGCATGCTCGCCTACGAAACCAACAACCTTGTGGCGCTGCTGCTGCTCGCTTATTCCATAGGCGACCAGCTGTTCCGTCAACTGGTCCTCGGCACGAGCAACAGCAATCCCGTGGCCATCATCGCCATGGTCAGCCTGGTACTGATGCTCGGATGCGGTTTGCGATGGAACGCGACCATGACCGCCAGCCGCGCGGAGGCGGAGCAGGCGAAGACGCGATTACGGGAGATGGAAAGCCGCAACCACATCGCGGAAGCCATACACGACGCCGTGACGGGAGATCTGTCCGCCGCGGCTTTCGTCGCGCAACGTCGCATCGATGCATTGTCCGGCGGAGACGATGGCGATGGCAGCGCCTCGACGGATGGTGACGACGGCAAGAACGCGGACGAAAGACGCGATGAGCTCGACAAATGGACGCAGGTCAACGATTACATCCTGTCCGCCCTGACCAACGTGCATCGCGTCATCGACGAACTGGATATGGACGTCACCGTCCTTGAGGAGGATGCGGACGGCAAGGCCTTCTCCGACCTGCTCAAAGCCACGATGGCCGACGGCGACCGGCGTCTACGCGCGCTCGGCTTCGACATCACCTCGATCCTCCATGTGGCGGGCGGTGCGCCAAGCGCCTCCCCGAGCCTGGCCGGAATCGCCAATGATCTGCTTCGCGAGACCTACGCCAACATCGCGCGTCATGCCCAGTCCGGCAGCAAAGCCGACCTGTCGGTGATACTCAAGCCGAACGCCGTCGAAATCACGCAGATCAACCAGGAAAGAGCCTTCCCGACGGAGGGCATGCGTCCAGGAGGCCACGGCCTCGCGTATTTCGGCAAACAGCTCGAATCGCATGGCGGCAAACTCGAAACGACGCTTCACGACGGCGAATGGACGCTGTTCGCCTATCTGCCGATTCCGGTGCCCGAAACCCTGCCACCCCTTGCCGGACACCCCGAATCGTGACCGGCTCCGACGGTCGCGAGAAACGAAAGGGTACTTCAAAGGGTGCTACACAGATGTGGTACACCCTTACTTGCAGAGGTGCCCGTCACCGTCCTATCTTCCCTAATGAGAAGGGATATGCGTCTCCCTGTGACACGACGGATACTTGGCAGTCCGTCGAATCGCAGGGGGACGCGTTCTTTTTTTTCTTCGGCTTTATCGGAACGATGGTTTTACCAGGACGGTGGCTTCACCGGAACACCGTCAGACCAGCGCGTCGGCGAGGAAGTCGCGTTGCAGCAGCAACAGGTTGCGCGCCACCGTCTCGTCGTTGGTCATGTGCGTGATGCCGTTGAGCGGCAGGAACGTGTGCTTCCTGCCGGCCGTCATCAGCGCCTGGCTCAATCGCAGGCTATTGGCGATCGTCACATTGTCGTCGGCGAAACCGTGGATGAGCATAAGCGGGCGACTGAGTTTCGGCGCGTCCGCGACGATGCTGTTACGTTCGTACGTGGCCGGGTCGAGTCCCAGGTAGCGCTCGGTGTAATGCGTGTCGTACAGCGTCCAGTCGGTCGGCGGGGCGCCGGCGCAGGCCGCGGCGAATGCGTCGGGCGCGTCCAGCACGGCGAGCGCGGATAGGAAGCCGCCGTACGACCAGCCGATCATCGCCACCTTGTCCAGGTCGGGTTTCGGCATGGAGACACCGGTTTCGGCGGCGAGCGAGGCGATCGCGTCCGGCAGCGCATGCACGGCGTCGACTTGGTCCTCAAGCGTCACGGCTTTCATGTTTTCGTAGATCGCGCGATCCCACTTCGGTCCGCGGCCGGTGGTGCCGCGACCGTCGGCGGTGACCACGATGTAGCCTTGGTCGGCCCACCACTGCGCGTCCCAGTAGAACGACTGGCTTTCCACGACCTGCTGGAAACCGGGGCCGCCGTAAGGCTTCATGAGGACCGGCAACTGGTCGGCATGCGCGTATGCGCTGTCCGCCGACGGCAGGATGACCGCCGCGTACAGGGCGCGTTCGCCGAGGCGGACGAATCGCACGTTTGGCATGAAACCGGGGGTTTCGGCGTGGTTTTCGATCGGCGAAACCACCATCGACATCATGTCGGCGGCGTCGACGCCATCACCATCACCGTCCGTCGTGCGCACGTTCATGCAATGCTGCATCTGCATCGCGGCATCGTCCATGCCACGGCCGGTCACCACGCAACCGTCGCCGGCGCGGCTCATCGTCCACTGTCCGGGAACGTAGGTGAGCGGCTCCCAGTCGCCGTCGTAACGGATCGAGACCACGTCGAAGCTGCGGGCGTCGTGATCGTCCGCGTTGGACTGCCACAGGAACGGCAGATCGGCGGCCGGCAGCAGTTCCGGCGTGCGCTGCACCACGCACAGCACGTCGTCGTCGGTCACGTCGAGCACTTCGCGCACCTGCAGGCCCTTGGGTGTGAATGGCGTGCCGTCCACGGTCAGACGGTTCGTGTCGGCGTCCATGTCGTTCATCGCGCACACGAGACGGCCGTCAGGCGTGTATGCGGGGGTGCCGGCGATCAGGTCGAGCCAGCAGTCGTTGCTATGTTCCTCAAGCACGCGCGTGGTGCCGGGTTCTTCGCCGGGCGCGTATTCGGGGATGGCGATGGAGAAGGTCTCCACTTCGCTGCCGTCCTCGTCGGTGAAGCCGTTTTCCGGCGCGCTCATGGTCACGATAGGCTCGCCCACGTGGACGGCGAGCACCTGGTCGTGCTGCTGAAGCCGGTCCTGCACAAGTAGCAGCGGCTCGTGGCCTTCGGTCCAGCTGACGGCGGCCAGGTATTCGTACGATTCGCGGTCCCATTCCACGTTGTGTGCGATGCCGCCGTAGTAGCAGCCGTCCGTATCGTAGCCGAGTTCCAGCAGCGTCAGATGCACGTCGGCGTTGGCCGTCATCGCCTGCGGATAGCGGCGGGCCTGCGCGGGTTTCGTCGGATCGGCCGGGTCGGCGATGTACCAGGTCTGCTCGTGGGATGCGTCGAAGGTTTCGAAGAGCACATACTTGGAATCGGGCGACCACCAGAAGCCGTCGTAACGGTCCATTTCCTCACCTGCGGCGAATTCGGCGAGACCGATTTTCCATTCGCCTGCTTGCGATTCGGCCGCGTCGCTTTGCGCGTCATCTTGCGTGCCGTCCTGCGTATCGGCAACGTCGTCAGCGTCGTCTTGCGGAACGGACGCGACGATGGACACCGCATCGCCCGCGTCTTCGCCTGCGTCCGTCGTGCCCGACACGTCCGCAAGATCGACGTCCACCAAATACGTGCCGGTCGTATACATGATGTGTCGTCCGTCGGGGCTGATGCGCGGGTTCAGCACCGGCTTGAATTCCGGTTCGTCGATGGCGATGCCGCGCGTCACGCCGGCCGCGATATCCGTCAGGAACAGCTGGCCGTTGATGGTGAACGCCACGCGGTTGCCGGCCGCATCGACCGAATAGCCGACGATACCGGAACCACCTTCACGCGCACGTTCGCGGCGCGCCTTTTCCTCAGCCGGCACATCCTCGGCGTCGGCGTCAGCCAGCAGCGTACGCGGATCGGCAAGCAGAATCTCGTCGGTATCGCCATCGCTGCCGATCACGCTCATCCACAGGGAGGTGACGGTGTCCTCCGGACCGTCCGAACGCAGGAACAGCGCACGCGAACCGTCGCCGATCGCGCGGGCGGAACGTGGCGCGCCGCAGGTGAATCGCAAGGTACGGGCCTTCAGCCCAGGAAACTCATCAATCGCATCATTCATACCTTCCAATCTACCGACCATCACGCACCACTCGCCGCCAATACCCCGGACGCAACCCCCTTCACATGAAATTTTTGCAAGCAAGTAGCCTTCGAATTGGCGCTCGGCAGGCTACAGCGTAGGATAGTCAAGGACAGAAAGGGACAAGTATGAGTGTTCTCGACCGATTTGAGAAGAGCGTGGAAGGCGCCGTCAACGGGGTTTTCGCGAAGTTCGGGTCTAAAGACCTGAAGCCCGTCGACCTTTCCAGCGCTCTGGAACGCGAGATCGACAAAGAAGCCATGCCCGTCACGCGCGATCGCACCGTAGCCCCGAACGAGTACCGTTTCAAGCTCAGCACTCCGGATTTCAACAACATCGTCGAGTGGGGCGCCGAAACGCTCGCCAATGAACTTGCCGACAACCTCACCCAGTATGCGAAGAGCCAGAACTACGCGTTCGTCGGCCCGGTCGTGGTGATCTTCGAAGAGGATCTTGAACTTTCCAAGGGCGATTACCGGCTTTCCAGCGAATCCGTGCAGGGCAACACCGTGCCGGTCACGACCGACGCGCAGACCGAGGATTGCCCGATGCTGGAGATCGGCGAGCACCAGTATCTGCTCACCGAGGAAAAGACCATCATCGGCCGTGGTTCTGATTGCGACATCGTCATCGACGACCCCGGCATCTCCCGTCGTCACATGGAGATCGACGTCACCGACAACGGCAACACCGTCATCGCCCGCGACCTGAACTCCACCAACGGCATGTACGTCGAAGGCCATCATGTTGAGGCGGCAACGCTGCTCGACGGCAACACGATCACCATCGGCCGAACCCGCATCCTGTACTGGGCCTCCTCGCAGGAGCAGGAGTAATCAGCCCCAACCTGGAGAGCCGCCTTTTATGCTCACTGAATTAACGTTTGCGATCCTCAAGTACGGGTTTCTCGTACTGCTCTGGATCTTCGTGGCCTGTACGGTACGTTCGCTGTACAGGGATATCGAAACGCTCAGCCCGCGCAAGTCGCGGGCTCATCGTCGTAAGGAGCGTGCCGCGCGCAAGGCCGTCGAATCGCCTGCGCCCGTAGCCGCCGCAGCCCCTTCGGCAAGCGCCGCAACCAATGCCAAACCAACTCTGCTGGTCATTATCGATGGCCCCCTTGCCGGCAGTTCCGTCCCTCTGGCCGGCAACACCATCACACTTGGCCGTTCCGCTTCGAACACCGTGGTGCTGGATGATGAATTCGTTTCCTCCCACCATGCGCGCGTCTACACCGATCCCGCCACCGGCCGTTGGGCCATCGAGGATCTGGGATCCACCAACGGCACCGTCGTCAATCATCAGCGTCTGAACGCGCCGATGATTCTTGGCGCGCGCGTGCCTGTGCGCATCGGTGCGACCACCTTCGAATTGAGGTGACGTTTTTGCCGACTTCCACCGCTTCGCAACAATTGTTCATGTATTCCACCGTCGTCTCCGACGTGGGCACCGTGCGTTCCAACAACCAGGATTCCGCGTTCGCCGGCGAGCATCTCATCGCCATCTGCGACGGCATGGGCGGGCATGCCGGCGGCGACACCGCCTCCACCATCGCCATCCGGTCGCTGGCGCATATCGAACAGGACAATGTTGACGGCGACGTGCAGGTCGTCTCCCATATGATGGCGACTTCCGTCATGGCCGCGCACGACGCGATCGTCGGCAAAGCCAAGCGTGAGCGTCGTCTTGCCGGCATGGGCACCACCGTCACGTCCGTGGCGCTGGTCGCCGGCTGCTGGGTATTGGCGCATATCGGCGATTCCCGCGCGTATCTGCTGCACGACGGCCATCTGGTCCGCATGACCAGCGACCACAGCTACGTGCAGCATCTCATCGACACCGGCCGTATCAGCGAGGCCGAGGCGCGCAACCATCCGCAACGCAATGTGGTGATGCGCGTGCTGGGCGATTTCGACATCGATTCGCGCCCTGACATCGCCATCCGCAAAGCGCATCCGAGCGACCGTTGGCTGCTGTGCTCCGACGGCCTGTGCGGCGTGCTGGAGGATTCCACGCTTGAAGAAGTGCTGTCCACCTGCGCCGATCAAGAGGAGTGCGCGCAGCGGCTCGTATCGATGGCGTTGCGTGCGGGCAGCACCGACAACGTCACCGCGGTGATCGCCGACGCGACGCTCGCGCTCGACGCGGACGCGTTCGACCTGCCGCATCAGACGCCGCTGATCGGCGGCGCGGCCAGCGCAAGCTTGGAAACCATCGCGGACATCGTCAACGAACCGGTCGCTTCCGCCCCGCCTCTGCGCGAAGGCAAACAGTCGCCGGCGGCGCGCGCCGCGGCCCTGCGCAGCGGCAAGGATCCCAACGAGGAGCCGAAACAGCCGGAACAGCGCGTCGCGCAGCCGTCGTCGGTCCGCGAAGACAATGGCGACCGTGTCAATACCGATACCGGGGAAATTCCGATTGTGCAGAAGCGCAACGGGCGTATTTCCGCCGATCCGAACGATCCGGAAGTCGCCAAGGCGATTCGCAACGAACATATCGAGGAACGTAAGACGAAACGGTCGCGCAAATTCCGCAACCGCATCATCACCATACTCATCATCATTCTGGTGCTGCTTGGCGTTGCCGGCGTGGGCGTGGGCACCTACCGTTGGAGCCAAACCAAGTACTACATCGGCGACAACAACGGCAAAGTGGCGATTTTCCAAGGCGTGCCGACGAGCATCTTCGGTGTCAAACTGTCACATGCCGTCACCGACACCAATATGAAGACCAGCGATCTGCCGCCAAGCTGGCGCGAACAGCTTGACCAGGGCATCTCCTTCGACACATACGGCGAAGCGAAAAGCCATACCTGTCTGATCAAAAAGCAGCTGAACGATGCGAAGCGCAAGCAAGAGGCGAGGCAGCAGGAGAAGGCCGAAGCCGAGCAGAAGGCGAAGGACGAAGCAGCCGCCAAGCAGAAGCAGCAGGACGAAGCGGCGAAAAAGGCCGCCGATCAGGCCGCGCAGACCAACAAGTCGGGCGGTGACAAGTCATGATCGCAACACGCTTGAGACAGCTTGGCATGCTGCTGTTCAGCATGCTGCTGTGCGCGGTGGCGTTCTTCCAGATGTTTGAACGCACCACGAACGGCTTCCCGCAAAACTATGTGTGGATGCTCGCGTTCGTAAGCGCGCTGTTCCTGACCACCTGGGGTCTGCTGCTGCGATTCCAGCCGCACGCCGACCAATCGGTCATGTGCTGCGTGCTGGTATTGACGGGCATCGGCGTCACGATGATCGCACGCCTCGACCAAGACACCAAAACCACAGTGGCGTTCCGACAGTTGCTTTGGTTGGCGATCGCACTGGTGTTTGCCAACCTGCTGGTGGTGTTCATGAGGGATTACCGCGTATTGCGGCGATTCTCGTACGTCAGCATGGTGATCGGCATCGTGCTGTTGCTGTCGCCAATGCTGCCGGTGGTCGGTTCCGAACAGTACGGCGCACGCATCTGGGTGAAGATTCCCGGCTTGGGATCGTTCCAGCCGAGCGAATTCGCCAAACTGTTCCTGGCGTTCTTCTTCGCTTCGTATCTGTTCGACCATCGCGACCAGCTTGCCGTCGGCGGAAAGAAGATTCTCGGCATCCAACTGCCACGCATCAAGGATATGGGACCGATCATCGTGGTGTGGATCGTCTCCATGGGCGTTCTGGTCCTGCAGCATGATCTGGGCACGTCACTGATGTTCTTCGCCATGTTCGTGTCCATGCTGTACGTGGCCACCGGGCGTAAAAGCTGGATCGTCATCGGATTCATCGCCTTCGCCGCCGGCGCGGTGGCGGCGGCAAGCATCTTCAGCCACGTCGGCTCGCGTGTGGACGCCTGGCTCCACCCGTTCTCCGCGGCTCAATACAACAAGGAATACGGCGGCTCATACCAGCTCGTCACCGGCATTTTCGGCTTGGCTTCCGGCGGTCTGATGGGCACCGGCCTCGGTCAGGGCCACCCGTCGATCACCCCGATCGCAAATTCCGACTACATTTACGCGGCATTGGGCGAGGAGCTGGGATTGACCGGCCTGATGGCCATTCTCATGCTGTATCTGCTGATCATCGCAGCCGGCATGATCACCGCGGTGAAAATCAAGGACGGCTTCGGCAAGCTGCTTGCGTCCGGCTTGGTGTTCACCATGGCCTTCCAGGTGTTCACCGTGGTCGGCGGTATCACGCTGGTCATTCCGCTGACCGGTCTGACGCTTCCCTACATGGCGGCCGGCGGTTCGTCGCTGATCGCAAACTACATGCTGGCCGCGCTGCTGATCGTCATCTCCAATTCCGCGAACAGGCCGGAATCCGAGATCGACAGCGACACATTCCAGCAGGAAGCCGTCAGGGTGTTGCGCGAACGCGAGCGGAACCGTCGTACCGAAATCGCCGGCAATACGCGTTCGGGTGCGGCGAAGGCTTCGGCCATCCCGGCCGTGCGGGCAAGCCATGCGGGCGCAGCCGGGCAAGCAGGTCATGCCGTGCCCGCCAATCAAACCAGCCAAGCCGGCCAGACCGATCAATCCAATCCGACGATTCCGATAACCGGAGTCCTGCCGACGATCGACCAGCAAGGAGCATCGCATGAATAAGTCGCTCCGCCAGCTGTTCACCATCGTGGTGGCCTTGTTCGTCATTCTGGGCATGTCCACCACCATCATCATGGCCATCCGAGCCAACCAGCTCACCAACGACGCACGTAACGTCCGCGCGCTGTACCACGAATACGGCGCACCGCGCGGGTCCATTCTCGCCGCGGACGGATCGGTCATCGCAAAATCCGATCCTTCCAACGATTCGTTCTCGTACCAGCGTTCCTATTCCGCCGGCGAACTGTATGCGCCGGTCACCGGATTCTTCTCCATCAGCCAGCGTGGCTGGAGCGGTGTCGAAGCGTCCCGCAGCTCGCTGCTGTCGGGCCAGTCGGAGCAGCTGCTCTGGCAGCGGTTCAAGTCACTGTTCACCGGGCAGGAGAACAAGGGCGCCAATATCGAAACGTCCATCGATCCGAAGATTCAGCAGGCCGCATACAACAGCCTCGGCAGCACGGATGGCGCCGCAGTGGCCATCGAGCCGAAAACCGGCCGTATCCTCGCCATGGTCAGTACGCCCAGCTACGACCCGAACCAGCTGGCCAGCCATGACATGAGCCAGGCGAACAGCAACTACGGCGTGCTGTCCCAGGACGCCACCAATCCGATGCTCAACCGAGCCACTTCGCAGCTGTATCCTCCGGGGTCCACGTTCAAAACGGTGGTGGCCGCCGCGGCTTTGGAAACCGGCCAATACCAGCCGGATACGCAGATTCCGGCAGGAGCAAGCTACACGCTCCCCGGCACCGTCACACAACTGACCAACGCCGTACCGCAGGCCGACGGCGCTGACGGCAAGATCTCCATGGAGGACGCGCTGGCATATTCGTCGAACACCGCGTTCGCCCAGTTGGGCGTGTCGTTGGGCGACAACGCCGTCTCGTCCATGGCCAAGAAACTTGGTTTTGACAGCCCGATTACCGTGGACGGTTCCGATTACACCGGAACCCCGTGGGTGTCGGTCACGTCGAAGTTCCCCACCGACATCAACGACGACAAGCTCGCATTGGCGTCTATCGGCCAGGGAGACACCGTGGTGACACCGTTGCAGAATGCTATGGTGGCCGCCGCCATAGCCAATGATGGCAAGCTTATGCAGCCCACGCTGGTCGACCGCGTGCGTTCCGCCGACTTGTCGGTCATTTCGCAGACCAAGCCCACGGTCATGTCCCATGCGTTCAGTGCGGATACGGCCAACAAGCTCACCCAGATGATGGAGGCCGTGGTCACCAAGGAGAACACGAATCTGGCCATCAACGGCGTGCAGGTGGCCGTCAAGACGGGTACCGCGCAGATTGGAAACGGCAATACGTCCATCGACGGCTGGGTGATCGGATTCGCACCGGCGGACGATCCGAAGATCGCGGTGGCGGTCGTGGTGCATAACGTGGACCTGTACGGCTCGTTCGCGGCAGGACCGATTATGAAAGCAATGATGCAGGAGGCGCTGGCAGAATGAAACTGGTTGAAGGACAGCTCATCCACCGACGCTACAGGTTGGATTCCCGCCTGGCCCAAGGTGGTATGGGTGAAGTGTGGAAAGGCTATGACATCCAACTTGGACGTCCGGTGGCCATCAAGGCGCTACGTGGCGATTTGGGCGTCACCCAGGAGGCCAAACTGCTTCGTCTGCGCGCGGAAGCCCATAATTCCGCCAATCTTGCGCATCCGAACATCGCTGCGCTGTTCGAATATTACGAGCATGACGGCATCGGATTCCTCATCATGGAATACGTGCCGAGCAAGTCGCTTGCAGACCTGTACCACGAGCAGAACGGCCCGATGGACCCGATCAAGCTGCTGCCGATCCTCATTCAGACCGCACGCGGCCTGTTCGTCGCGCATTCCCATGGCGTGATCCACCGTGACGTGAAGCCGGCGAACATCATGGTGTCCGATTCCGGCGAGGTGAAGATCACCGACTTCGGTGTCTCCTACTCCACCAATCAGGAGCAGATCACGCAGGACGGCATGGTCGTGGGCACCGCGCAGTACATTTCCCCGGAGCAGGCGCAGGGCAAGCATGCCACGCCGCAATCCGATATCTATTCGCTTGGCGTCGTCGCCTATGAGGGCCTGTGCGGACACCGTCCGTTCACGGGCGCCACACCGGTCGACATCGCCGCAGCACATGTCAATAATCCGGTTCCGCCGCTGCCCGACACCGTCGATGTGCAGTTGCGTGAATTCGTCATGTCGATGTTGGCCAAGGACCCGCTGGACCGTCCGAAGGACGCGCTGGTGGTGTCACGCACCCTGTCCCGCATCGAACGCCGTCTGCTCGACCAGCAGACGCAGCTGGCCGACACGATGGTCGTCTCTTCGGGAGGAAGGCTTCCCCGACGTGTGGTCAGCAAACCCCATATCTCCGTGAGCAATGATTGGAAGGAACAGGGATGAACATCAACATGCCTACCTCTCTGGCCGGGGGCCGTTATCAGCTCGGCCAACTCGTCGGCCGTGGCGGCATGGCCGAAGTGCATGTGGCGACCGACACGCGTCTGGGGCGTACCGTCGCCGTCAAGATCATGCGCGCCGATTTCGCCACTGACAGCATCTTCCTTGAGCGTTTCCGCCGTGAAGCCCATTCCGTCGCGCAGATGAACAACCCGAACATCGTGAACATCTACGATTCGGGCGAGGAAACCGTCACCACGGAAACCGGCGAGATCGAGCATCTGCCGTATCTGGTGATGGAGTACGTCAAGGGTCAGACCCTGCGTGACATCCTCAAGGTGAATGGCGCGCTGAGCCAGCGCGACGCCGAGCAGGTGATGATGGGCGTGCTCAACGCGCTCGAATACTCGCACCGCATGGGCATCATCCACCGCGACATCAAGCCCGGCAACATCATGATTTCCGAGCAGGGCGTGGTCAAGGTCATGGACTTCGGCATCGCCCGCGCGATCGACGATTCCGCGGCCACGATGACGCAGTCGCAGGGCGTCGTCGGCACCGCGCAATACCTGTCTCCGGAGCAGGCGCGCGGCGAAAGCGTCGACATGCGTTCCGACCTGTATTCCGCCGGCTGCGTGCTGTACGAAATGCTCACCGGCCGGCCGCCGTTCACCGGCGATTCGGCGGTGGCGATCGCCTACCAGCATGTGTCGGAAGTCGCCACTCCCCCAAGCACGATCGTGCCGGGCCTGCCGAAGATGTGGGATTCGATCTGCGCGAAGGCGATGGCCAAGGATCGGCAGAACCGGTACGCCACCGCTTCCGAGTTCAAGAACGATCTGCTGACGTTCATGAACGGCGGTGTGCCGATGGCTGCCGCGTTCAACCCGTTGACCGACCTGACCAACATGAAGGCCCGCAAGCAGGCCGAAATGGATGCCGCCACCGTGCCCATGGCGCCGGCGACGGATGCGCCGACGCAGGCGTTCAATCCGGTCACCGGCCAGTTCGAGGCCGTGCCGAATCCGAATGGCGGAGTCGAAACGAAGACCCGTGCGGAACAGCGTGCCAAGGCCGCGCAGGAGCGCAAGAAGAAGCAGATCATCATCGCTTCCGTGGTCGGCAGCATCGTTGTTTTGCTGGCCGTCATCGGTATTTTCTTCGCGTTGAACGGGCATAAGAACACTGCGGATCTGGTGTCCGTGCCGGACTTCACCGACACGTCGAACATTTCCCAGGCGCGTGTGGAAGAACAGCTTAAGGCCCTTGGTCTGAAGCTTGACGCCCGTGACGATTCCACGTCCAGCCAACCGAAGGGCACCATCACCAAGCAGAACCCGAAGGGCGGTAAGAAGGTGGCAAAGGGCTCCACCGTCTCCGTATGGTTCTCCACCGGCCCGCAGGCGGTCAGCGTGCCTGACGTGTCCGGCAAGACGCAGGAGGAAGCGAAGGGCATTCTTGAGGCGGCAGGCTTCAAGATCGGCAATGTCATGACCGTGGACAGTGCCTCCATCGAGAAAGACAAGGTGGTGAACACCAATCCGGCCGCGCATTCGAAGCAGACCAAGGGCACCATCATCACGCTGTACATTTCGTCCGGCATGACCAAGATTCCGGATGGTCTGGTAGGCCAGGCCAAGGATTCGGTCATCGCGCAGCTCAAGCAGGCTGGTCTGACGCAGATCACCATCGAAAGCGAGTATTCCGATTCGGTGCAGTCCGGTGCAGTCACCCGCATCGATCCGGGTTCCGGCAGCACCGTCGAGGCGGGAACGGCCGTGACCATCTGGGTGTCCACCGGCAAGCAGCAGGTGAGCGTGCCGTTCGTTGCCAACTCCACACTTGCCGAAGCAAAGAGCATTTTGGAGGCCGCCGGATTCCAGGTAAGCGTCAACGGGCCACAGGACGACGATGCGACCGTCGTGTCGATGTCTCCGAATGGCGGCAGCCAGGCCGACAGCGGATCGACCATCACGCTGACCACCAAGAAATCGTCCAGCGACACGAACAACACCGACACGAACAACAACGGCAACACCAACAACCAGCAAGGCAACTAATAATTCAGGGGAGGAAGCGGCTCGACGCCACCCCCCCCTCTTTCCCTCAAAAAACCAAAAGCAGCCAAAGGCAGCACAAAAAGCCAAAGGAGCTTTGCTTCCCGCAGGTCCTGTTCACGACCGTAAGCTTGGCCGAACGGCCTTGAGTGTGTCGTGAACAGGACCTGCGGGAAGCAAAGCGGCGCCGCAAGCAAGCAACGCTGCGAGCCAAACAGCAGCCATCACCCATCACTCATTCATCGCAAAAATCGCAATTCAGCAAGCTCAAAAAAAGAAAACTACTCGCTCACCTTAGGCTGCAGTCCAGCCGACTTCTCAACCGCGGAATCCTGCCCGCACACCTTCAGCCAGTTGGCCAGCAGACGGTAGCCGTCCTTGGTCATGACGGATTCCGGATGGAACTGCACCGCATACATCGGCTTGTCGCGATGCTTGATGCCCTGCACGATGTGGTCGCCCTGCGTCCACGCGGTCACCACCAGATCGTCCGGCACGGAATCCGGTTCGACAGCCAGGGAATGGTACCGTGTGGCGGTCATCGGATTGGCCACGCCGTCGAAGATCTCATCGTCGATATGCTCAACCTGGCTGGTTTTGCCATGCATGATGGTCGGCGCGTGGCTCACGGTGGCACCGAACACTTCGGCGAGCGCCTGCATGCCGAGGCATACGCCGAACATCGGCTTGTCGAGCTTCGCGCACAGGCGGATCATGTCCTCGCTGGCGCCGGATTCGGCCGGAGCGCCGGGGCCAGGAGAAATCAGCACGCCGTCGTATTCGTCGATCACGCCCGGCTGGGACGGGTCGATCGCGTCGTTGCGCACCACAGTCACCGTGGCGCCGAGCGTCTTGAGATAGCCGACGATCGTATAGACGAACGAATCGTAATTATCTACCACCAGAATGCGTGCGGAATCGGTCATCATGCTCCAATCAACGTTTGAACAGCAGTGTACGTGCGTTCCGTGCCGCAGCAACGTCCGCGTCTCACGCAGCGGCAGCCTTTAGATGGCCGTGTAGTTCGACATCTCCTGCAACATCGGAATAGTCGACGCGGCCCACGGGAACAGCCATTCGAAGCACGATGCGGCCGCTGCGAAAACCAGCAGCAGCACCAGCAGCAGACGGATCGGCAGCACGCCCGGCTGCAGTCGCACCAGGCTGCCGTACAGGCTGAAATCGGCCTTCTTTCGTCTTCCTGCGCGCACGTCGGCAAGATACGGCCATCGCCAGGCGACGGCGGCGGAAATAAATATGATCACGTATGCGGCGAGCGCGCCGAAGATCCACGGTTTCAGCGTATCGATCGACGACAGGAACGACGACTGTTCGTTGTTGACGAATTTGACTGTGCCGTTGGCGTTTTGGGAGGCCAGTTCCTGTGGGATGCCGTCGGAGACCTTCGCCCAGTAGGAGAATTCGGCGTAGCTGATCCAGCGGTGCGTCGGCGTGGAGTATTTCGGTTCGCAGGTGGTCATGGTCAGCATGCGTTTGGTCGGTGTTGCGCCGGGGTTTTCGGGGTTGGCCGCCACCACTTCGGTCTGTGTCGGCAGCACGATTTTGTAGCTGGTGTAGTGGTACACGTACCAGTAATCCTGCGTGCGGACGATGATCGGGTCGCCTTCCTGCAGTTTGTCGACGTCGCCGAGCGGCTGCCCGTAGCCGTTGCGGTGGCCGGCGAAGGCGAAATTGCCGACTTCCCCGGGCATCTGCGAATCCGTGTAGTGGCCGAGGCCGTGCTTGTTGAGCTGTGTCAGGTCCGTGCCTTCCACCAGGTTGCGCTGCCATTGGCTGCCGAATCGCGGTATGTAGATTTGGGCGATGAGTTCGCCTTCCGTGGCGCTTTGCGGCTGTACAGGCGGGTCACCCTGCTGTGCCTTCGCCACGGTGACGTTGCCGGACTTTCCTGGATCGGACCAGGATACGGATTGGCGGGTTTCGATCTGGTTATGCTCCGACTGCACGCCCGTCCACCACATCTGCCATGCGATGTACAGCGCGCAGATGGCTGCGGCGGTCAGCATGAGTTCGGCGAGGATGCCGAGTATCGTCCACAGCGCGCTTTTGGTGCGTCCGCCACGGCTTGCCACATGTTTCATCGATTGTTATTTCCCCTCTTGCGAGTCGCCGTTCTTGTCGTTTTCGAGCGCTTTCGCATACTGCAACGGCTGCTGCAACGCGTCGGTCGCGTCGAAATGCAGTTTCGTTTTCTCGTCGACCTGCCATCCCAGGCCGAACGCGCTCACGTACTGCTTGTAGATGGACACTTCCTCGGAATCGTCGAGCGCTTTTCTCATGCCCTCCACTGGTCCGATCGCCGAGATTTTGAACGGCGGCGAATACTTCTTGCCTTGCAGCAGCAGCACGTTGCCGGAGCAGCGTACGGCGGAGTTGAACAATACGCGCTGGTCCATGATCTGCATGGATTCGGCGCCTCCCGCCCACAGCGCGTTGACCACGGCTTCGATGTCCTGCTGGTGCACCACGTAATCGTTGATGTTGGCGCTGGATCCGTTGGCGTCGACCATGTTCTCCCATAGCGGCGAATCGTCGAGCGTCACCACCAGTCCCGGGCCTTCCACGGCGGGGAGCATGGTGCCGTTGCCGGCGCTTTCGCTGTCTTGCGATCCGTCGACGTTCTGGCTGTCGAGTGTTTTGCTCAGATCGTTGACTCTGGTGCTCAGCGCATCGATTTCGGACCGTAGCGAGTTCACTTTTTTCACGCGCTGTTCCACGAGTTCGGCGGTATCGTTGCTCACCACCACGGAACGGTTGACGCGCAGGTTGGTGGACAGCAGGAATCCGGAGAACAGCAGCACGAGGAACGCCGCGACGCCGGCCGCCTTCGACCGTTTCGCGCTGTGCTTTCCGGTATGCTTCGCCATACGCGCCTTTCCAAACCTGCCTGAATCCGCCGGGTTTCACTGAACAATTGTCCTGATTTTGAACAGTTTTACGCCGTGAGTTCGCCGCTTTCGAGTCTACCCACTATTATGACTTTTAGCCTATTAAAGGAGACTATGCTGATGGCTGACGAAGAGCTGCACGAAACCACCGCGGATGACCAGAAGGATCTGCAGTCCGCCGACGACACCGCTGCCGTCGAGGAAACCACCGAAGATGTCGTCGACAAGACTTCCGTTGACGAGGACCAGTCCGACGATGACGATCTCGATATTCCTATGGACCGTGTCGAAGCGGTGCTGAACGCCACCGTTGATAAGGATTCGCTGTCACCGCAGATGCAACGCATGATGAACCGTCAGGCGGAGAACACCCGCCGTGTGGAGGAAAGCATCAAGGGCACCAAGTCCAACCCGCGCTGGTTCGTGCCGCTGTTCTGCGCGCTGATGATCATCGGTCTGGTGTGGGCCGTGGTCTACTACCTGACCACCGATTATCCGATTCCGCACATCGGCGCTTGGAACCTGGCCATCGCGTTCGCAATCATCATGGTCGGTTTCATTATGACCATGTGGTGGCGCTGAGTCGGTTTTCTCCGTTTCGCCTATTCCATCGAGGCTTATGTAAGAGACGCCGGGTCCATTGCGATCCGGCGTCTCTTTTATCCGCTTCAACCACTTTACTTACCGCGTCTGCATCGCCCCGCTTCAGCTTTAGGAAAAGCGGTTTCCTGTCGAGTGGAAAGCCGCCGCTTACCCGCCGATTATCTGCTGATTTTCGCCGTCCGAATCAGCACGTGGTCGCCGCCTTGCATGGTGGTGCCGAACAGGTAGGCGTCGCCGCCGTCGGCGAGCTTGAGTTTCTTGCGCAATTGCGGCGCGGTGAGTGGGAAATTACGCACGGCGATGTTGGCACGGTCCAAGCCGGACAGCAATCGCTTCAGCTCCTTCTTGCCCATACCGCCGATCGTTTCAATCGCAAAACCGCGCCCCGGAAAGCCATCGACCGGCTCGTCCGATACGAACAGGTGACTGCTCGGGCCGATCTGCACCGCCCCGAATCGCGCTTCCACCACGTCGAAGCAGCCGGCCTTCATGATCGACGCGTTCGGCTCGTACAGGTAACGCAGCTCGTGCGGCAGCGGCGCGTCCCCGATGCGCAGGCCGCGCGTATAGGCGGCCGCATCGTAGTCGAGCCGCTGATCGTCGTTCACGCAGTACACGTGCGGCGCACGCGTGTCTGCCGCTGCGACATCGGACGTTGCCCCGGCAGCCTTGCCGTCCAGCACCAGAAGCAGTTCCTTGCATTCGTTGCCGGTGGAGACGATGTGCACTTCGGCCACAGTGCCCGCGAAATCGTCGACCGCCTTGCGCCAGTCAAGCATCGGCGACAGTTTGATCATCACATATCGCGCCTTAGCCAGCAGCAGATCGCGCAGCGCCAGCGCGTCGGGCGTGCAGTCCTCGATCGCGTAGGTGCGGGCGCCGTGCTCGTCGCGGCGAGCCGGGTCGATGTAGATCAGCTGCGCCGGCTCCATCGCACGTAGGTATTCGACGCCGTCGCCGCACACCATCTGTGCTTGCGTGAGGCCCAGCGCCGCCATATTGTGCGCGGCCAGCTCGCACAGGTGCGATTGGCGTTCCACGTACGTGGCGTGACCGAATTCGCGGGCGAGATATGAGAAATCGACGCCGAATCCGCCTGTCAGGTCCGTCATGGTCGCGTCGTTGGCCGTCTGTCCCGCCGATTGCGGCAGAGATCGCAACAGACGTCGGGCGATTTCGGCCTTGTATTGCGCCGTGAACTGCGATGAGCACTGTTCCATGGAAATATGCGCGGGATAGACGATATCCGCGCAGGCGGCCCATTGCGGCAGTTTGTTGCGGGCGATTTGCCAGCCCGCGATCTGGTCGAGCGCGGCCGGCAGGTCGAGGTCCGCCGTCCGTTTGGTTTTGAGCGCCAGGTCACGCACGTCTTCATTGCGATGCGCCTCGGCGAAGGCGCGCGTCACGTCGTTGAGCAGTGGTCCGTCACTCATGGTTCCTCTCCCCTTCTTCGCGAGTATCTGCCATGTCGCACGCATATCGTCGCACGCGTATCCTGCGTCCGTGGCGCATCGGTATTGCGTCCTTGTCGATTGCCTTCGTCATCTTATCTTTCCTGTGGATAACAAGTGGACAAATGTGGATGAATGTGGATAACGCCCATATTTTGTGCCTGAGTCAACGTCGCACCACGAAATATCGGCGGCGATTTTCCCCATTTTTGTGGGGTGTGGATATCGGTTATCCACAATTTTCACATAGGAAATTCCTTATGTTCCGCCATTTTGTGAATATCCTTGTGGATAATCCACCACGTTATCCCCGACTTACCCACAGGTCTGACCTCACTTATCCACAAAGTTATCCACGGATGTGGAAAACTACATGTGTGTAGTTCCCGCATTACTGGTACAGAAGTGACATATGCATCAGCGGATTGCCGGCGTTGCATCCCACGATGATCGCCACGACCACCACGAGCACCGTGATGCCGTACACCGTGGTGCGCCACGCCAGGCTTTTGCCGCGGAACGCATGCAGGCCGGTGACCAGCAGCCACGCAAGCACGCCGCCGACGATGAATCCGCCGACATGCGCCTGCCATGCAATGCCCGGCGTGATCACCGGCATCAGGAAGTTGATCAGCATCCAAATCAGCATCGAACGAATATCGATGCCTATTCTCCTGTACACCACCAGAATCGCGGCGAACAGGCCGAACAGCGCGCCGGACGCGCCATATGCGGCGGTCATCCATCCCGACGGCGAGCACACGGCCCACACCATCAGTCCAGCGCCGCCGCCCAATCCGGACAGCAGGTACAGCGCAAGATACGGCCAATGCCCCATCATGCGTTCCAGCACGGGCCCCACGCACCACAAAGTAAGCATGTTGAACAGGATGTGCCACAGCGAGGTCGGCTGGTGCAGGAACATCGAGGTGATGAAGGTCCACGGGTGCCGGACGGCCGTGGCGGGCAGCAGCATGCCGGCGTTCACGAACGCGTTGCCGCCTTCGGGCCAGACGAGGAAGAGAACCGCTTCGATGGCCCACACCACGATGCAGATCGCCATGATGGCGGTGGTGATGACCGGGTCGCCGTTGCGCCACCGGTATCGCAGCGATCGGGCGGAGAACAGATCCTTGAACGATGGGGAATCGGGAAACAGACTGAATCGTTGGTATGCCATAGCTCAACACTACCGGCACATGCGGTATTTTCCGGCGCGTAAATCCACCCAATCGACACATTCCACGAATTAAGATAGGGAACAGAGCTGGCTTGAACGAGCAGGTCAGCCAGTGTTTGGAAACCTTGAAAGGAGCCGTCATGGAGAACAAGTCTTCTAACGGTTGGAAGTTCTTCGCACTGCTCTTCGGAGCTTTGCTTGCTGGCGTCGTCGGTCTGTACATCTACAAGCAGCAGAATCCCGACTATGACCCGTGGGAGGAACCGTGGGAGAACAGCTCCTCGCCGGTCGACCTGGGCCTGACCAAGGACGCCGAGCCGGAGGCCGACGCCACTGCCGCCGCTCCTGCCGCTGAGCCGGAAGCCGCCTGATTTCGCCTTTCCCGGCACACCTATGCCGCGTTGGGTTTGTTGCTTCGCCCTGTATCTTGCGATACAGGGTTTTTCTTTTGCTTTTGCGATTGCGATTGACTTGCGGCCTTCCGTCGTACTGTCGCTGTATTGCCACGTACGTTCGGCACGTACGTTCGGGCACTACCGGCATACGCAATCGGACATGCGAAAAACATACGAAAAGGCCCTTGGAAAATCCCAAGGGCCTTCGTCGTCATCACTATCCGCCCATTGCGAAACGGACGGAACGGAAGCGATCATGCGTACGTCGGCGATGCCGGCGACGTTTCATGACCGCTTCATAATCACTTGAGCGGACCGGTGTGCCAGATGCGCTCGAGGTAATCCTCGATGGAGCGGTCGGAGCTGAAGTAGCCGGAGTTGGCCACGTTGAGCACGGCCATGCGGCTCCACTTCATCGGATCGCGGTAGGTTTCCTCGATCTGGGCCTGGATGTCCATGTACGCGCGGAAGTCGGCGAGCGTCATGAAGTAATCCTTGTTCAGCCAATCGTTGACGAGGTCCTTGTAGGTGTCCTTGTCGCCGTCGGAGAAGGTGCCGTCGGCAACCATATCGATGGCGGCCTTGAGCTGCGGGTCCTTCTCGTAGTACTCGCGGGACAGACCCTTGGTGTCGTAGCCCTTGGCGTACAGCGCGGAGACTTCCGGCTCGGTCATGCCGAACAGGAAGAAGTTCTCGGCGCCCACACGCTCGCGGATCTCGACGTTGGCGCCGTCGAGGGTGCCGACGGTCAGAGCGCCGTTGAGGGCGAACTTCATGTTGCCGGTGCCGGAGGCTTCCTTGCCGGCCTGGGAGATCTGCTCGTCGAGGTCGGTGGCCGGGATGAGGTTCATGGCCAGCTCGATGTTGTAGTTCCACGGGAAGTAGACGTTCAGCTTGCCCTTGACGTCCGGGTCGTTGTTGATGACGCGGGCGACGTTGTTGATCAGCTGGATGGTCTGCTTGGCCAGGTAGTAGCCCGGAGCGGCCTTGGCGCCGAACACGATGGTGCGCGGCATGATGTCGTCGGCGGAGACCTTGCCGGACTTGATGTCGGCGTAGTCGGCGATGACGGACAGGATCTTCAGGGCCTGGCGCTTGTACTCGTGCAGACGCTTGACCATGGTGTTGATCATGGTGTTCGGGTCGATGTCGAAGCCGTACTTGCGCTTGGCGAAGTTGGAGAAGTCGACCTTGTTGGCCTGCTTGACGGCGGCGAACTTCTTGACGAACTCGTCATCGTCGGCCAGCGGGATGAGGCCCTTGAGCAGCTCGAGGTCGGACAGCCACTTGTCGGTGCCGAGGCCTTCGGTGATGACGTCGGACAGACGCGGGTTGGCCAGCTTGATGAAGCGGCGAGGGGTCACGCCGTTGGTCACGTTGGTGAACTTGTCCGGGTAGACGTCGGAGAAGTTCTTCAGGGTGACGTCCTTGAGCAGCTGGGAGTGCAGCTCGGCCACGCCGTTGACGTGGGAGCCGCCGTAGGAGGCCAAGAACGCCATGCGCACGGAGTCGCCGGTGTAGATGGCCATGTCCTTGATGGTGGCCTCGTCAACGCCCTTGGCCTTGAGCTCGGCCTCGAACTGGTCGTTGATCTTCTCGATGATCTCGAGGTGACGCGGCAGCAGTTCGCCGATGAGCTTGGACGGCCACACTTCCAGGGCTTCCGGAAGCAGGGTGTGGCAGGTGTAGTTGAAGGTCTTGTTGGTGATCTTCCAAGCGGTGTCCCAATCGTAGCCGTACTCGTCCATGAGGACGCGCATGAGCTCCGGGATGCCGATGACCGGGTGGGTGTCGTTGAGCTGGAAGGTGATCTTGTCCGCGAAGGTGGTCAGATCCGGCTTGTCCTGGCCCGGGTAGAAGACGCGGATGGCGTCGTGGATGGAGGCGGACACGAAGAAGTACTGCTGCTCGAGGCGCAGAGCCTTGCCCTGCGGGGTGGAGTCTTCCGGATACAGGATCTTGGAGATGTTCTCGGCCTCGACCTGCGGCTTGACGGCGTCCAGATACTCGGACTTGTTGAAGGTGAGCAGGTCGAACTCGTCGTAGCTCTTGGCGGTCCACAGGCGCAGGGTGTTCACGCGGCCGGAGGCGTAGCCCGGAACCATGTAGTCGACCGGGACGGCGCGCACGGACCAAGCCGGCTTCCAGACCTTCTTGCCGTTCTCCTCGACGACTTCGCCGCCGAAGGAGACCTTCTGATCGCGGTTGTAGTCGATGTGGCCCCACGGCTCTTCGTTGGCCAGCCAGTAATCCGGGGTCTCGATCTGCTTGCCGTTCTCGTCGAATTCCTGCTTGAAGATGCCGTACTTGTACTGGATGCCGTAACCGAACGCCGGCACGCCAAGGGAGGCGAGGGAGTCGATGAAGCAGGCGGCCAGACGACCCAGACCACCATTGCCGAGGCCCGGCTCGTATTCGGCGTCGATGATTTCCTGGGCGGAGAATCCGAGGTCCTTGACGGCCTTGTTGAACTGGTCGGTCAGGCCGGCGTTGAGCAGCGCGTTCTCGAGCTGCTTGCCCATGAGGAACTCAGCGGACAGGTAGCCCACGGCCTTGGTGTTGCCGTTGACCATGTCGGCCTGGGTCTTCATCCAGGAATCCACGAGATGGCGACGCACTGCGGCGGACGCGGCAACGTACACGTCGGCCGGCTTGGCCTGCTCGACGGTGACGCCCTGGGTGTACTTCAGCTGCTCACGAATCTCGTCAGCGAACTGTTCCGCGGTGACCGCGGACTTCGGTGCGGTAATTTCAGTCATTGATTGACTCCCTTTGACGGATACTCTCCAGGAACATTATGCCTTACTTCAGCGTCCTTGCATTTGCGGCCGCATGAACACTAAGTAACATCATGCATACGTTCTCATGTACAGCATACTACGTAATCATAAAAAGACGAAATTCCCAGCAATCGTAAGCCGGCATTCGTTTGCAAAAAACATTGCAAAAACTGCAAACGCAACGCATGGCGCCCATTAAGCGAGGGCACCACAATCGCAGGAAAATCGCCCCTCAAATCCCTATTTAGTTACGACTACATCGTTTGCAAAGTTCCATCATAGTCGTTTGCGGGCTGCACAATACCGGTATGGCTGTCATACGAGAACAAGACTTGGGCAAAGGACGCGGCGCCTTCGAACAGTGGCAGGACGCGGCGCACAACATTTTCAGCGAGCAGCTGCCGGCCGATGACGACACCGCTTTCGATTTCCGGCTCAACTTCTCGCCGCGTCTGCCGCGCCAGCTGTGGGCGATGGCGGTGCGCTACTCGCTATACCTGCTGGAAAAGAAGGCGCCGGGCGAAGGCGTGGAGGTGCGCGTGGCACCGTGGGGCGCCATCAAGATCCTCGACGGGCCGGCGTCCGATCCGCACAATCTCACGCCGCCGGACGTCATCGAACTGGACCCCGACGTATGGATGAGGCTCGCCACCGGCATCACCAGCTGGGACGAGGAAAAGGACGCCGGGCGCATCACCGCCGTCGGCGAACGCGACGATCTGAGCGGGTTGCTGCCGCTGGCATAGGAATAGATCGCGGCGCGGCGCGACCGGCGATGGTTTGCGGGACGAGCACGACAATCGCCCGACAATCGCAATCGAAATAATAAAAAATGGCCCGCGGTCGAAACCACGGGCCATTCGTTGAAAAAATCTGTGCAGTCAGTCCTGCTTCTTCGGCTTCAGCGCGCTGGGCACCGGCATCGGGATGGGCTTGTGCGGCTTCGGCGCGGCCTTTGCCGCCGGAAACTCGCCACTCGTGGCCTTCGCCGCGGCTTCCGCGGCCCACTTGGCGTATTCGTCAAGGTCATCGGCGGAATCGGAAGACGTTTGACCGTCCCCAACGGTCTCATCTTCGGCGTCCACATCGTGAGAATACTTGGCTTCGATATCGGCAAACGGGTCGAAGGAACCAGAACCGGGCTCCTGCGCACCGAGCTCCTTGGCAAGCTCATCGTAATCGGTGTCGGTGGTCAGGTACTTGAGCTTTCGGGCTATTTTCTGCTGTTTGGCTTTCTGACGTCCGCGGCCCATCTGACCCCCTGAAATTACTGTGCTATCAATTCATCAAACAAGAGAGTACCACTTATTGCGCATTATTTCGTTGTCGGCTCAGACTTTTACGATAAAATCGTTGATTTTCTTAAGAAAAGGACACGTATGACGGACGAAACCCAGGAGCAGCAGATCACTGCTGTCGGCAATGAAATGAGCGCGAGCTTCCTCGCCGCAAAGAAGCGTTCCGATGCCACGCTTGCCAAACTGGAGGAGAATCCGGGCAAGTTCACCATGCTCACCGGCGACCGTCCGACCGGCCGCCTGCACCTCGGCCACTACTTCGGCTCGATCCGCGAGCGCGTGGCCATGCAGAACCGCGGCGTGAAGTCCAACATCATCATCGCCGACTATCAGGTGATCACCGACCGCGACACCACCGAGCACATCGAGGAGAACGTGCTCAATCTGGTGCTCGACTACATGGCCGCCGGCATCGACCCGGAAAAGACCATGATCTTCACGCATTCCGCGGTTCCGGCCGAGAACCAGCTGATGCTGCCGTTCCTTTCGCTGGTGACTGAGGCCGAATTGCACCGCAACCCGACCGTGAAGTCCGAGATGGAGGCTTCCGGCCACGCGCTGACCGGCCTGCTGCTCACCTATCCGGTTCATCAGGCTTGCGACATCCTGTTCTGCAAGGCGAACGTCGTGCCGGTCGGCAAGGACAACCTGCCGCACATCGAGATCACCCGCACCATCGCGCGTCGTTTCAACGAGCGCTATGCCAAGAAGCACCCGGTGTTCCCTGAGCCGAACGCCATCCTGTCCGACGCTCCGGAGATTCCGGGCCTTGACGGGCGCAAGATGAGCAAGTCCTACGGCAATTCCATCATGCTGGGCGCCACCGCCGAGGAAACCGCGAAGCTCATCAAGAAGAGCCCGACCGATTCCGAGCGCCGCATCACGTTCGATCCGATCAACCGTCCGCAGGTGTCCGCGCTGCTGACCACCGCCGGCTTGGTGACCGGCCGCGATCCGAAGGAAATCGCCGAGGAGATCGGCGACTCCGGCGCTGGCGCGCTGAAGAAGTACGTCATCGAATCCGTGAACGGGTTCCTGGCTCCGCACCGTGAGCGCCGCGCGGAACTCGCCAAGGACATGGATTACGTGCGTGATGTGCTCGAAGAGGGCAACAAGAAGGCGAACGCCATCGCCAACGAGACGCTGGACCAAGTGCGCGACGCCATGGGCATGCGTTACTGACCGTGTGGGCAACATTCTGACGAACTGAAGTGAATTGGCTGTGTTTTGGGGCTTATGCAAAACCCCAAAACACAGCCAATTCGCTTATCTGGCTTATTTGTGGCAGATTCGAAGGCTGCCGTTCTGCCAAGCGGGCGAAATCGCCACTGCAGACGCCTCAGATCTGCGCGCGCTTCTCCCCTGCGGCGATTTCGGCGGCCACGAGGTCGTCGTCCACGTGGCGGTCGTCCGGATCGTCGAGATAGTGGTCGAATTCGTGCAGCACTTCCGCGCTTGGCGCGGGCGTAAGCAGCGAGACCACCACGATGAACAGCAGCGAGACGATGAACGCCGGCAGCAGCTCGTAGATGGCGAAGATGCCACCGAGCGGCTTGACGAGGTTGTGCCAGATGAGCACGGTGGCCGTGCCGGACAGCATGCCCGCGATCGCGCCGTACTTGTTGGTGCGCCTCCAGTACAGCGAGGTGAGCATCAGCGGTCCGAAGGATGCGCCGAGGCCGGCCCACGCGTACGAGACCACTTGGAAGATCGAGGAGTTCTGGTCGAACGCCACCACGATACCGAACACGAACATGACGAGCAGCGTGATGCGCGCCACCATCATCACCTGGCGGTCGGTGGCCTTGCGATGCAGCAGCCCGTGGAAGATGTTCTCGCCGACGGCCGAGGCGCCGATGATCATGTACGAGGACGAGGAGCTCATGGACGCGGCGAAGATGCCGGATACGACGATGCCGCACATGAAGCTCGGCAGCAGCGCCTGCGACACCACGATGAAGATGTTCTCCGCGGCCGCCTGCGTGGCGAACTGCGTCGGCATCATGGCACGGCCGACCAGGCCGATGCACACGCCGCACGCCAGCGAGATCACGCACCACGTGGTGGCGATGATGCGGGATTTCTTGATTTCCTCGGAACTGCGGATGGACAGGAACCGCACGAGCACCTGCGGCATGCCGAAGTAGCCCAGGCCCCACGCGAGCATGGAGATGATGGTGATGATGCCGTAGTCGGCGGGCGCGCCGAACATGGCCTGTCCGGCCTTGACGATCTGCTCGCCGGCGTCGTTGAGGATCGGCGTGGCCACATGCGTGCCGTCGAGGAATCCCGGAATGCCCTTGAGGAAGGCGACGGTATTGTCGATGCCGCCGGCGGACGCCACGGAGCCGATGAACACCACGGCCAGCGCGAAGAACATGAGCAGGCCCTGGATGAAGTCGGTCACGACCACGGACAGATAGCCGCCGATGATGGTGTACGCGAACACGATGGCGGCGCCGATCACCATGGTCAGGTGGTAGTCCCAGCCGAACAGCGTGGAGAAGAGTTTGCCGACGGTCACGAAGCAGCTGCCGACGTACACGCAGAAGAATACGAGGATGATGAGCGCAGCGATGGTGGATACGATATTGCGATCGTCATGGAAGCGCTTGGAGAAGAAGTCCGGAATGGTGATCGCGTCGCCGGCCACCACGGAGTAGCGGCGCAGACGGCGTGCGACGAGTTTCCAGTTGAGGTACGTGCCGAGCGCCAGACCGATGGCCGTCCACATCGGGTCGGCCGCGCCGGTGAAGTAGGCGACGCCCGGCAGGCCCATAAGCAGCCAGCCGCTCATGTCGGAGGCTTCCGCGCTCAATGCCGTCAGCCACGGTCCGACGCCACGCCCACCCGCGAAATACTGTTTGGTGGAGGAATTGGACCTCTTGGAGTAGATGAAGCCGATGGTCAGCATGGCCGCGAAGTACAAGACCATGGCCAGCAGCACCCAGAAATCTTTGGTTACCAAGTGTTTTTACCCTTCTGCAGGTTATTAAATGTCGTAGCGCCAGGATTTATCGGTCACTACTCGTGCCATCGCCAGGCCGATTGGCAGGCAGATGATCACCATGAACGCACGGAACGCCCAATCGAGCGCGTTCAGCGTATCGAACTGGCCGAGGTGGAACATGGCCTGGTACATATACAAACCGGGCACCATGATCACAATAGACGGAACCGTCAGGCAAATGCGCGGATATCCCAAATGCGGAGCAAGCAGGCCGTGACGCACCGCCGAACGCCATGCGGAGGCGAGCAGGCCGGCAAGGAACGCGCCGATGAACGCGCCGGCTTCCGCGGGCACGCCCAAGTCGACGATTTCCAATCGCAAAGTATCGGTGATGGCGCCGATGGTGGCGGCGACGAGGCACATGCGCTGCGGGGAATTGAACATCACGGAGAAGCCCCACACACCGATGAACGCGAACAGCATGCGCAGCAGGCAGTTGATGACGGGGTTCAGTCCGAGCGGCTCGAATCCCTGCGGATTCAGGTGCACGATCGAAGCGACCATCCAGCCTGCCAACGTGGCCATCAGAATGATGCACAGCACGTAGGTGAGTCGTTGCACGCCTGATGGGAAGTCGATTTTCGCCATGTCAAGTCCGCCGGTTATCAGCGGGAATCCGGGGATGACGAACAGCATCGCGCCGATATACGCGGTGTCGTGCTGCAAGGCGATCGGATCGAACAGGCCAATCAGTCGCAGCATGCCGGTGCATGCCAGCGCGGCGACGGCCACGCAGACAAACGTCACGAAGAATTGGTTGAGATGGTGGGCGAACAGGCGGCGACGCAGCCAGTGGCCGAGGCCGGCGCCGACGAACGCGCCGATCATGTCGTACGGGCCGCCGCCGAGCAGGAACACGAAGGATGCGCAGGCGCAGGCGGACGCGAGTCCCGCGAAGGCCGGCGAATACAGCGGTTTGCGACGTTCGATCATGTCGAGTCGCTCGTGCGCCTGCCGTACGGTGACGCCTTGCGATTCGCCCGCGGCCTTCCCGATATGGTCGAAATGCTCGGCATATTCCTTCGGCGGTTTGCAGTTGCGGTTCTTACGCGGCTTTTCCGCGACCGAATCGCCATTGCTACGTCCGGCCGCGGCCGCCGCCTCGATATCGCGCATGTGCAGCGGACGTGCGGTGGAATCGCCTTCCTGCGCGCGTTCCGTGACCATTTCCAGCGCGTCGAGAACGGGATCGTCGGAACCTTCCTGGTTCTGCTCGGCCTTCTGCCGTTCCTTGAGCTGCTTGGACAGTTCGGCCGACACCTGCGAGGCGTCGCGCTTGTCGAGATGCTGCATCAGCCCTTCGGAAACGTCGGATTGGCTGTGGTACATAGAGCCTTTGCCGAGGTTGACGTTGAACCAGTCGGCAAAGTGCTCGAGCAGCCAGATGCGTTCGGTGTTGACGCCGGTGGTCGGCAGGTCGACGACTTCGGTGATGCGGTCCTTGCCGTCCGTGCAGGAGGCCTCGATGTCGGTGAGGTTCACGTCGGCGCGCACGTGCACGCCCAATGGATAGGCGATGCGGTGCATCATTTCGCGGACGCGGAAGCTGCCTGTTCCGGCGCCGAGGTCAAGCATGCCGACGCGGACGATCACGCTGGCTTTCGCCGCGATGCCGGCTTCGGTTACCGGCTTGTCCCAATCGCGTTCGATGTCTTCCATATCGAGCGGAATGGAGTGGGTGTGGAATTTGCTGACCGCCTTCGCGCTGCTGTCAACGCGTTCGGCGTTCTCATCATGTTCATGTAGTGCGCTCACACTATTCAGGTCTAACGTGTGGGCTGGTCGGATATTTTCCGAACATTCCCACATGCCCATTTTCCGGACATTCAATGTCCACGATGCGAACCATTCCGGCGTTTCCGTAACCAAACTGTCGATTTGCCGCGCCTACAATGGTCGAGCATTTACCCACCAAGCTTAGGGCTGTGGGCTCGCAACAGACGGCCAAAACAATCGCGGAGGTGCCGCGAAGGACCGACAGACCGAGCAACCCGATGGTTTGGAGAAGGAGGTCTGATGACAACTGAAAACGAACAGATCACGCCTGCGGACGCGGCTATCGTCTCGTCCGGCACCGGCACCAAGGGCCCTGAGGAGCGTGATCTTCCCGCATCCCTCAAAGAGGAAATGGATCTGTGCCTGCAGATTCTTCGCGAGGTGCTCGGCGAATTCGATGAAAACCTGCTGGCCAAGTTCGATGAAGTGCGCGAACATGCGCTGAAGGCCAGCGACGAACGTTTCTCCGGCATTCTGACCGACACGAATCCCGATCAGGACGACCTGCAGAAGGTGGTCGACATCGTCGACAAGGTGGATGTCCACGACGCCCAACTGCTGGCTCGCGCCTTCACCACCTACTTCCATCTGGCCAACCTGTGCGAGGAGAACTACCGCGTCTCCGTGCTGCACCAGCGCGAGGCCGCCGTGAATGAGGATCAGGCCGTCGATCCGGTGAACGAAATGACCTGCGCCTACCACCAGCTCATCAACGAGATGGGTCCGGCCAGGGCCAAGGAGCTGCTCGACCAGCTCGAGTTCCATCCGGTGTTCACCGCGCATCCGACCGAAGCCCGCCGTAAGGCCGTGGAAGGCAAGATCCGCCGCATCTCCCAGCTGCTCGAAGCGCATAAGCTGCTCGGCGGCTCGGACAAGAAGGAAAACTCCCGTCGACTCTTCAACGAGATCGACGCGCTGTTCCGCACCTCCCCGATCGCGCTGAAGAAGCCGACTCCGGTCGAGGAAGCCGACACCATTCTTGACATCTTCGACAACACGCTGTTCTACACCATTCCGCAGGTCTACCGTCGTTTCGACGACTGGGTCCTCGGAGACAAGGCCGGCCTCGTGCCGCCGGTGTGCCCGGCGTTCTTCCATCCGGGAAGCTGGATCGGTTCCGACCGTGACGGCAACCCGAACGTCACCGCCAAGGTGAGCCGTCAGGTGGCCCGCAAGTTCAGCGACCATGTGCTGGGCGCGCTGGAGATCGAAACCCGCCGCGTCGGCAAGAACCTGACGATGGAGGCCGAGACCACCCCGCCGAGCGCCGAGCTCAAGTCCCTGTGGAACCACCAGAAGGAAATGAGCGAGCGTCTGACCGACAAGGCCGCGCTGATCTCCACCAAGGAGCTGCACCGCGCCGTCATGCTGGTCATGGCAGACCGTCTGAAGGCCACCATCGACCGCGACGCCGACCTCATGTACCGCTCCTGCGAGGACTACATCGCCGATCTGAAGACCGTGCAGCGCTCCCTCGCCGAAGCCAACGCCAAGCGTTCCGCCTACGGTCCGCTGCAGGACCTCATCTGGCAGGCCGAGACCTTCGGCTTCCACATGGTCGAGATGGAGTTCCGTCAGCATTCCGTCGTGCATTCCCGCGCTCTGGAGGACATCCGCGAGCATGGCCTGCACGGTGAGCGTGGCGAGCTGCAGCCGATGACCCACGAGGTGCTCGACACCTTCCGCGCGCTCGGTTCCATCCAGAAGCGCAATGGCATCAAGGCCGCCCGCCGTTACATCATCTCCTTCACCAAGAGCGCCCAGAACATCAAGGACGTGTATGAGCTGAACCGTCTGGCGTTCTCCCACCCCGAGGATGTTCCGACCATCGACGTGATTCCGCTGTTCGAGCAGCTTGAGGATCTGCAGAACTCGGTGGACGTGCTTGAGGAAATGATCAAGATCCCGGAGGTCCAGGCTCGTCTGAAGGCCACCGGCGGCAAGATGGAAGTCATGCTCGGCTACTCCGACTCCTCGAAGGACGCCGGCCCGACCTCCGCCACCCTTGCCCTGCACTCCGCGCAGGAGCGCATCGCCAAGTGGGCCGAATCGCACGACATCGACCTGACCCTGTTCCATGGCCGCGGCGGCGCCGTCGGTCGTGGCGGCGGCCCGGCCAACCG
>OLSL01000078.1_pt1 | contig 93851 bp, 76 predicted proteins | sample 1672511 | NCBI WGS metagenome assembly OLSL01 (sample SAMEA3136694, study PRJEB25190) | human gut metagenome | biome: human gut; feature: human-associated habitat; material: faeces | place: Austria | collected 2013
TGTTCATGTCGTCTGCCATGTCAAAATCCCTTCTCCCGCTATGGTCGGCGGGTGCGGCGCTATGGTCGGCGCCACGTGTTGAAATTTATCCGGTAATGTATTTGCAAGGCGGTTTTCCGCCGAGCGTTCGTTATTCGGTCGTTCCGGTCTGCATGACCTTGCGCTGCAGGTCGCCGAAGCCGCCGCCGCCGCGAATGGGCGTCTTCTGGCCGAGATCGACCAGCGCACCGGTCTCCGGCGTGCCTCCTGTGCTCGGGTCCTCCGGCTGCATCATCTGCTGCTGTGCCGCCTGCTTGCGCGAGGCGATCAGCTCCTGCCGCTTCGGGATGTAGCCGTCCGGGATGCGCTCAAGGTATTCCTCGATCGTGATCTTGTCCTGCATCAGCAGGTTATCCAGTGTCTGCACCGACGCCATCTCCGACCAGTACGAGCTTGCGCCAACGTCCAGCTTCAGCGCCATCGGCATATCGTTCAGAATGCCGTAGTCGAACAGCACGGTTTCCAGCTCCTCCGGGTCTTTCCCGGCAAATGCGAGAATGTCCGCGCCCACGTCCGGCATAGACACCTGCACTTTGCGCTTTCCGTAGTACGCTGCCATGAAGTCCAGATAGATGCGCCCCAGATCTTCAATGGATTTGTAGAGGTTCTGCTTCGTGATTTCCGATGGGATGCTGGCTGCGCGCTGCAGGGCGATAATGGCCGATGTGTTGTCCGGCCGCGTCTCGCCAAGCGCTGCGCTCGTCGCGCCGAGAAACTGCCGCGTATAGTCCACGCTCGTCTGGATAAACTGCGCGATCTGCGGGCTGATCTGCGCCGGGTCGATGATCTTTGCCACGCCGGACACGTCGCCGCCGTTGACGCCGATCGCAGCGCCGACCGCGTTGTTCCACTTCGGGATGCGCGTCTTGTCGTAGACCGTGCGCGGAAACGCGCTCGTCATCAGCGAGATCATGGACAGCGACCAAAAGGTCATCGACGATCTGCGTGCCCTGCGCGAGCAGATCGAGCAGAAGAAGGCCTCGCTCGAAACGTCCCTTGCCGAGCGCGATCCGCAGCGCGTCGTGCCCTGCGTACCCGCGCTGATCGAGGCACTTGACCGCCCCGAGGCTCAGACCCGCTGGGAGGCCCTCGATGCCCTTGCGGCGCTCGCCACCACCTGCCCCGAGCAGCTGGGCGATGCCTTTGAGGGCGCCGAGACCGCGCTGTTCGACGAGATTTCCTCCACGCTGCGCTATGCCGCCTTCCGCCTGCTGTGCGTGTGGGGTGCCACGAGCGTCGAGCGTTCGCGCGAGGCTTGGCCCATCCTGGACGAGGCCATCCAGTGCTACCACGGCGACCTCGAGTATCGCGACATGCTCGGTTGCCTGTACGAGTTTGGCCAGGGCGAGATCGACGCCGAGGTCGCCGAGAAGCTCGCGCTGCGCCTTAAGTTCGATGCCGAGAACGGTAAGGGCAGCTATCTCAAGGCCCGTTCGAGCGAGATTTGCGAAATGCTTGTTAAACGTTTTGGCCTGGATCTCTCCAAAAAGAAGAAGCGTGCTAGCGTTAAAAAATCTGACGACGCCGAAGACGAGGAGTAACAGATTATGGCGCACGATGTAGTCCTGATTCCCGGTGACGGTATCGGTCCCGAGATTGCGCAGGCCATGCGCCGCGTGGTCGAGGCCACCGGTGTCCAGATCAACTGGAACGTCCAGGAGGCCGGCGCTGGCGTCATGGACGAGTTTGGCACGCCGCTGCCCCAGCACGTGCTCGACGCGGTCGCCGAGACCAAGGTTGCTATCAAAGGCCCCATCACCACGCCGGTCGGCACGGGTTTCCGCAGCGTTAACGTCGCCCTGCGCAAGCACTTTGACCTGTACGCCTGCGTGCGCCCCTGCCTGTCGCAGCCGGGCGACGGCTCGCGCTTCCGCGACGTCGACCTGGTCATCGTGCGCGAGAACACCGAGGACCTCTACGCCGGCATCGAGTTCGATGAGGGCGCTGCCGAGGTTGAGGAACTCTCGCAGCTTGTCGAGCGTTCGGGTCAGAAGACCTTCGCCGCAGATTCCGCCATTTCAATTAAGCCGATCTCCATCGCCAAGAGCCGCCGCATTGTGGAGTATGCCTTTGAGTATGCCCGCCGCTGCGGCCGCAAAAAGGTGACGGCCGTGCATAAGGCCAACATCATGAAGGCGACCGATGGCCTGTTCCTGCGCGTTGCGCGCGAGGTGGCCGCCAACTATCCCGATATCGAGTTCAACGACAAGATTGTCGACGCCACCTGCATGGGCCTGGTCCAGAACCCCAACGACTTCGATGTCCTGGTGCTGCCCAACCTGTACGGCGACATCGTGAGCGACCTGTGCGCCGGCCTGGTGGGTGGCCTTGGTATGGCTCCGGGTTCCAACATCGGTGCCGACTGCGCCATCTTCGAGGCGACGCACGGCTCCGCGCCCGATATCGCTGGCCAGGATATCGCCAACCCCACGGCCGAGATTCTGTCTGCGGCTATGATGCTCGATCATCTGGGCGAGAACGACGCGGCCAATCGCATTCGTGCCGCCGTCTCTGCCACGCTCGACGAGGGCGAGCAAGTTACCGGTGACGTTCGTCGTGCCCAGACCGGCTCCGTTGAGGGTGCTGTGGGCACGCAAGCCTTTGCCGATGCCGTTATCGCGCAGCTGGCCTAAGGCATGCACACTGCAAACGCCTAAATAGTACTTAAGTGTTTGCGTATAACCTAAGAATCAATACGCCCGGCGCTCTGTCGGGCGTATTCTATTGCGGACTATGTTTCCTAACAGGGAGTAACTGATATGGGTCTGATTCAAAAGAAGGACGAGAAGGACGAGATCGACGGCATCCAGATCATCGAGCGCGGCGAAGGCCCCGACGGTGACGGGGACGAGAAGATCGACCTGGTCGCCGGTACGTCTGCCGAGCACATTGCTGCCGGCACGACCGCCGAGGAGGAGGACGCCCGCCTGGAGGCTCAGATTGCCGCGGATGCCGCTGACGAGAATCTGATGCCCGAGGAGCAGGATGAGGACAACGATATCCTGGGTTCCGATGAAGACGACCATGCATCCAAGCACAAGAAGACGATGATTGCCGCCTTTGTGGTTGCCGTCGTGATCGCTGCTGTGGTCGGCTTCTTTATTGGCAATGGCGGCTTTGGCGGCAAGGGTGTTGGCTCGGCGACCCTGACCGAGGACCAGCTCGATTCGACCGTGGCAAGCTATAGCTACAACGGCAAGAAGAGCGACATCACTGCGCGCGAGGCCATCGAGAGCCAGTACAGCCTCGATACCGTCAAGGATAGCGATGGCAACTACACCGCTCCTTCTGCCGATGTCATCCTGTCCTACGTGCGCAACAAGATCCTGCTGGACGCTGCCGAGGACGAGGGCATCACCGTCTCTTCTAAGGAGATGAAGAAGTACGCCGAGGATTCAATCGGCACCTCCGACTACAAGACCATGGCCACGCAGTATGGCGTGTCCAAGGATCAGGCCAAGCAGATCGTCCGCCAGTCCGCGACGCTGCAGAAGCTCTACAAGAAGAAGGTCGGAGACAGCTCCGCAAGCATGCCGACCGCCCCGACCGAGCCTGCTGACGGCAACGAGGAGACCGCGAGCAAGGACTACGCCGACTACATCATCAACCTTGCCGGCGACGAGTGGGATAGCGAGAAGGGCGCCTGGAAGGATGCCGACAGCACCTATGCCAAGGCCTTTGCCGATGATGCCTTTACGGCCGATAGCGCCACCTACAAGCAGGCCATGACCGCCTATTACACCGCCTACCAGCAGTATTCCTCGCAGGCTTCGAGCGCCAGCTCCAAGTGGACCGAGTATGCTAACGGCCTCTACGCCAAGGCCAACATCAGCATCTACGGCCTGTTTGCGTAAAGAGTTGCACGGCTCATCGAGCATCTAGCCGATAGACAGCAAGTAGCCCGCCAGTACGGAAGTCGTTCTGGCGGGCTATTTGCGTTGAGAGCGTGATCGGCAGTTTAATTATGGCTATTCATCTTTAAGCCCAAAAAGGCTATCGGCTTCATCGTCGGATATATATTCCAGTACATCGCCCGGTTGGCAGTCGAGTGCCCGGCATATCGCGTCAAGAGTTGAAAAACGTATGGCAGAAACCTTGCCCGTCTTAATGCGTGACATATTGACCTGGGAGATGCCCACACGTTCCGCAAGCTCTTTGGATGAGATCTTGCGTTCGGCGAGCATGCGGTCAAGCCGCAGAATAATCATGGATTCCCCCTAGAGCAACTCGTCATCTTGTTTTTGCAGGATATACCCGTAGCGGAAGATGCTGGCAATCAGGCAAATAATCAGGCCTGCAAAGAGCATGGAGGGCTCGAATAACTGGCCGACGAACGCATCCGTAAAGCTGCCGCCAAATCCTGAGAGTATCATTCCCGTGATAACGGCACCAAGAAGCCTCACGGCAACGCCGCCGATAAGGAATAAATGTCCTACTCGACGAAGTGTCTGGTTACATTCAAGGTCAAATGGCCTGCCTTCCTTTTCAATGTTGAAGAAAAGCCTGCGCACGCTTATCGCGATGGTAAGCGCGAGGCATGTCATCAAGAGGCTCCCTATGGCAGTGTGACCATCGTGTGCGACGAGCATAAGTGGGGCCTGCGCATCGGTGCCGACGATAGCAAGGCATGGGCCTTCGCCGGCTTGAAGCTCTACGGATTGGAGACACGACCCTTGGGAGAGGCCGGGCAATATGAGTAGAAGGTCAATCGCAATGACTGCGAGGAGTCCCAGAGCGAGCGCGGTGGTAATGCAGATTGTGGCCCATTTGCAGATGCGAGCGAGCTTCCTCAGTTTGGCTACCGTCTGTTCGCGGCTGATGGTTTCATTCGATATAGACGCGTTTCGATGGACCATAACCCCTCCAATCGGCGTTTTGGATGATACTTGTATCATATCAGAATTAACGATAAACGATAAATAATTACGGATACTGAGTAAGTAATGAATGAAAACGATTAGCGTGAGCTATTGGCTCATTTATGGATGCGGAAGTTTGGCGCGCGGGGGATGAGGACAAATGCCAAAACTTCCCGTGATCGCGCAAGCGCTCCATCGCGTTTCCCTAATTCATCTGGGAAAACAACTGCAAACGATTGCAAGTGACCGGTGAACGGTCGAAAACTACCGTTCACCGATAATCTCAAAACTGGTTCTAACTGGTATTAAGTCAAAAAGACCAATTCACATATCTTCACAATGACCTGCAATTTTTCTACACGCTATTTTTAGCCGCCCTGCGTTGTTTAGACACAGGAAAAGATCCGATTTTTTGCCAAAGCATTTCGAAACGGTTTCAAAACCGCAGGTAGAAGTGTTAACGACCGGTAAACGGTCGATTTATCACCGTGAGCGGTGCAAAAACGTTTTACCGTATGAATCAACGAAAGCGACCTCTTCTGGGGTGATATAGTGACAACAACACGTCACGTGGTTACTACCAGTTTAGAAACCACTGGTCTTCAAAGAACGCTTTCTAAGAAGCTTTAAGGGCGAGTGCCCGCTGGCTTCCGAAAATCATCGGACTCAGATTGTACACACCTTCGGAAGGGAAATTTGAATGGTTGGCTTTATTCTTACCGGTCATGGACAGTTCGCACCCGGCCTTGCAAGCGCTATCGCTATGGTTGCCGGCGACCAGCCTGCTTTTACCGTCGTTCCTTTTGAGGGCGACCAGGCCGCATCCTACGGTGAGGATCTCCGCGCCGCTATTACCGCCATGCGCGAGGAGTGCGATGGCGTGCTTGTCTTTACCGACCTGCTTGGCGGCACCCCGTTCAACCAGTCGATGATGATTGCTCAGGATGTCGACAACGTCGAGGTTCTGACTGGCACCAACCTTCCCATGGTTATTGAGCTTCTGTTCCTCCGCGGCAATGCCACGCTCGCCGAGCTTGGCGAGCAGGCCGTGACCGTTGGCCAGACGGGCATCACCGCCCAGACGGTCGCATCCGTTGCCGGCTCCGAGGAAGAGGATATCTTCGGCGACGAGGACGGCATCTAATGGCCGATTTCGGAGCCAACGTCCTGAGCTCCTCGGTCGCCCTTTTAGGCCTGCTTGTCATCATGGGCTTGATTTACACCATCTGGTCGCAAATCAACATGAAGAAGAAGCAGAAGTACTTCAAGGAGCTGCACACCGAGCTCAAGCTGGGTCAGGAGGTTCTTTTCGCCGGCGGTATCTACGGAACCGTCAAAGGCATCGAAGGCGAGAAGGTCCAGATCAAAGTCCGATCCGGAGCCGTCGTAGATGTTTCGCGTTACGCGATTCAGGAGATCAAGTAACTGTCGTCAGCAAATATCGAAAGGAAGCTGATCAACATGGCAGAACCCAACATTCTTCTTACCCGCATCGATAACCGACTGGTTCATGGTCAGGTTGCCACCCAGTGGAACTCCACTCTGGGCTCCAACCTCATCCTCGTCGCCAACGACGACGTGGCGTCCAACACCATGCGCCAGAACCTCATGAAGATGGCCGCTCCCGCCGGCGTCGCTACGCGTTTCTTCTCCCTGCAGAAGACCATCGACGTCATTGGCAAGGCGAGCCCGCGCCAGAAGATCTTCATCGTGGCCGAAACACCGGAAGACGTGCTCACGCTCGTCAAAGGCGGTGTGCCTATAAAGAAGGTAAACATCGGCAACATGCACATGTCGGAAGGAAAGCGCCAAGTCGCCACCTCCGTCGCAGTTAACGACGAGGATGTCGCTGCGTTTAAAGAGCTGCAGGAATTGGGGGTGGAGTTGGAGATCAGGCGCGTTCCGAGCACGCCTGTTGAGGACACGAGCAAGCTCTTCTCGTAATCCTCGTGATCCACGTTGTCAGGAGTGAAACCCTGACGTTCTGTACGTGATATCCAAAGTGCGTACATACATTTTGAAAGGAGGAGCAAGATGGAATACTCGATCATCCAGATCGCTCTGGTCTTCGTTGTTACGTTCATCGCGGCAATCGACCAGTTTGACTTCCTCGAGTCTCTCTATCAGCCCATCGTCACCGGCGCCGTCATCGGTCTTATCCTTGGCGACCTCAACACCGGTCTTCTCGTGGGTGGTACCTATCAGCTCATGACGATCGGCAACATGCCGATCGGAGGCGCTCAGCCGCCTAACGCCGTCATCGGCGGCATCATGGCAGCCATTCTCGCTATCGCCACGGGCCTCGAGCCCAACGCGGCAGTCGGCCTCGCCATTCCGTTCGCTCTGCTTGGCCAGCTTGGCGTTACCCTGGTCTTCACGCTTATGTCCCCGCTTATGTCCACGGCCGATAACATGGCTCACAACGCGGACACCAAGGGCATCGAGCGCCTGAACTACTTCGCCATGGCTCTGCTCGGCCTGATCTTCGCTGTCGTCGTCACCCTGTTCTTCATCGCTGGCGCTACCATCGGTCAGACCATCGCTTCTGCCATCCCGACTTGGCTGCAGACCGGTCTGTCCGCTGCAGGCGGCATGATGCGCTTCGTCGGCTTCGCCGTCCTGCTCAAGGTTATGATGAACCGCGATATGTGGGGCTTCTTCCTCATGGGCTTTGGCCTCGCGCTCATCACCGTTGCCAACGATTCGCTGGCAACCCCTGCTCTGCTCATCCTCGCTCTCATCGGCTTCGGCATCGCTTTCTGGGACTTCCAGCAGCAGACCGAGCTGAAGGGTGCAGCTGTTTCTGACGGAGGTGACTTCGAAGATGGCATCTAATGAGTATGTGATCCCGGAGCACTACGAGGATCTCACTCCTGCTCCGCAGCTCGACCAGAAGACCCTCAACAAGATGGCTTGGCGCTCCTGCTTCCTGCAGGCATCGTTCAACTACGAGCGCATGCAGGCCGCTGGCTGGCTTTACTCCATCATCCCCGGTCTGGAGAAGATCCACACCAACAAGAACGACCTCGCGGCTTCCATGAGCCACAACCTGGAGTTCTTCAACACCCACCCGTTCCTCGTCACCTTTGTTATGGGCATCGTGCTTTCGCTCGAGCAGAACAAGGTTGACATCCCCACGATTCGCGCCGTCCGCGTCGCCGCAATGGGCCCGCTCGGTGGTATCGGTGACGCCCTGTTCTGGCTGACGCTCGTGCCTATCACGGCCGGCATCACCTCCAACATGGCCATCAACGGCAACGCCGCTGCGCCGATCATCTTCCTGGTGATCTTCAACGCCGTCCAGTTCGCTCTGCGCTTCTGGCTCATGAACTGGTCCTACAAGCTTGGCACCAGCGCTATTGACGCTCTGACCGCCAACATGCAGGCCTTCACGCGTGCCGCTTCCATCATGGGCGTCTTCGTCGTCGGTTGCCTGGTCGTCACCATGGGTGGCACCCAGATCAACCTCCAGATCCCCAACGGCACCACCCGTGGCCTTGCCCCTACTACCGTGATCGTCTCCGAGAAGGAGGCCGAGAACTTCACCGGTATGGAGGGCATCGATACCGAGACCGCTGAGGCCGGTACCATCGCCATGACCGATAAGGACGGCAACGCCCTCACCGCCGCCGATGCCGACGGCAACGAGGTCAAGTGCGGCGTCGCCGATCTGGGCAACGGCATGGAGTCCGTGACCTACGCTACCGTCACCGAGGATCCGGTCAACTTCTCTGTTGCCGACACCCTCAACACCATCGTCCCGAAGCTCGTCCCGCTTATGCTTACGCTGCTGCTTTACTACATGTTCGCTAAGCACAGCTGGACCCCGACCAAGGGCATTCTCCTGCTCTTCGTCCTTGGCATCCTGGGCGCTGGCCCGCTTGGTCTCTGGCCGAGCATCTGGTAAGGCTCTAGCTTGAGGGGTGTGTCCCTACGCGGCTCACACCCCGACCCCTTAAGCCATGTGTATGTTAAAAGCCGCGTGCTCGAAAGAGCGCGCGGCTTTTGTTTTCTTGATGATTCGGGTGTGGCAGACAGATAATGCTAAACACCCAAGGTAGTTAGCCGAATTCGAGCAAAAGGGAGGATAGGATGGCGATCGGAGCGCGTAAGCAACCGCTGTACGATCAGCTGGTCGATATTCTGACCGAAAAGATCGACCATGAATATCGCGCCGGTGACATGATTCCTTCCGAGCGCGAACTTTCGGAGCGCTATGGTCTCTCGCGCACTACGGTACGCCTGGCTCTGCAGGAACTGGAGCGTTTAGGACTGGTGGTTCGGCAGCACGGTCGCGGTACCTTTGTGACCGACCGTTCGGCAAAGGCAACCAATCTCATGCAGTCCTACAGCTTTACCGAGCAGATGCGCGCGATGGGTCGCGACCCCGAGACCACGATTCTCGAGTTTTGCGAGATGGAGGCCGATAAAAATCTGGCCGAGCATATGGGATTGCGTATCGGTGATCGCATTTTTAAGCTTAAGCGCCTTCGTTCTGCCGACAACATGCCCATGATGGTCGAACGCAGCTATCTACCAGTTCGTCAATTTCTGTCCCTAAAGCGACCGCTGCTGGAGCGTAAGCCGCTTTACGATGTGATTGAGCAAGACTTTCAGCAAAAGATACGCGTGGCCGAAGAGGAGTTCTATGCGAGCATAGCCCGTCCCACCGACGCTCACCTTTTGGGAATTGTCGAGGGCTCGCCTGTGCTCGATTTGGTCAGGACTACGTATAACGAGTCAAACGAGGTTGTGGAGTACACACTCTCGGTTGCTCGTGCCGATCAGTTTAAATACAAGGTTTACCACCAGCGTAGCGACTAGTGTTCGCATCGTTTCCATATGATGATTCTTTGCATTTAACTGGTTACTACCAGATAACCAACCGAAGTGTATAATTGCACGTCAGAGGATTACTTCTAGAGAGAGGTATTAGAAATGTTCGAGAAGAGTGTCGAGGAGCTCACCGAGCTCGGCGCCCAGATCACCACGGCCGAGATTGCTCAGCAGCCCGAGCTTTGGCGTGATACGCTCAACATCTATCGCGAGAACAAGGAGGCCATCGAGGCCTTCCTGGCCGAGGCTCGCGCTATGGGCGAGGGTCGTCTGTCCGTTGTCTTCACCGGTGCCGGTACGTCCGACTACGTTGGCGATACCTGCGCCCCGTACCTGCGTCACGCCGGCAACACTGATCTCTACGACTTTAAGACCATCGCCACGACCGACATCGTGAGCGCCCCGCGCGACTTCCTGCGCGCCGAGGATCCCACGCTCGTGGTTTCCTTCGCCCGCTCTGGCAACAGCCCCGAGAGCCTTGCCGCCGTTGCCGTTGCCAAGGAGCTCGTCCACAACGTCAAGTTCCTCAACATCACCTGCGCTCCCGAGGGCAAGCTCGCCGTCGAGTCTGCCGATGATCCCAACGCGCTGACGCTGCTCATTCCGCGCGCCAACGACAAGGGCTTCGCCATGACCGGTTCTTATTCCTGCATGACCCTGCTCTCCACCCTTATTTTCGACACTGCCTCTGACGAGCAGAAGGCCGAGTGGGTCGAGACGATTGCCAAGATGGGCGAGGAGGTCATCTCCCGTGAGCCTGAGATCGCCGATTACCTGGCTGGCGACTTCAACCGCGTGACCTACCTGGGCTCCGGCTCCTTCGGTGGCCTTGCTCAGGAGAGCCAGCTTAAGATTCTCGAGCTTGCTCACGGCCTGGTTGCCACTTCTTACGACACTTCCATGGGCTATCGTCACGGACCCAAGTCCTTCGTCGACGATAAGACGCTCGTCTTCGTGTTCGTCAACAACGACGCCTACACCCGTCAGTACGACATCGACATCCTCAACGAGATCGGTGGCGACAAGATCGCTCAGCACACCGTCGCCGTTCAGCAGGAAGGTGCCACCGTCTATGAGGGTGAGTCCTTCACCTTTAAGGGCTACGAGGCACTTCCCGAGGGCTACCTTGCTCTGCCGTTCGTGATGTTTGCCCAGGCTATCAGCCTGCTTAACTCCGTCCGCGTGGGCAACACGCCCGATACGCCGAGCCCCACCGGCACGGTCAACCGCGTGGTTAAGGGCGTGACGATTCACCCCTTCACCGCTTAATCGCGTCCCCCTGTAAGGGCGCCCGTCCGCTCATAACGGCGGGCGGGCGCTTTTTGTTTTTACATGGACCGGGTATAAGCATTACCACAGTCAACTGCTTTAGAAGCAAGGAGTGCATATGAGCACGTACGCAATTAAGGCTGACAAGTTCTTCTTGCCGGCAGGTCCGCAACTGGGCGGCTATCTTATGGTCGAGGATGGCGTTTTTGGCGCCTGGCAGGCCGACGAGCCCTCTTGCGAGATTAAGGACTACACGGGATCGTGGATCGCACCGGGCATGGTCGACACCCACATCCATGGCTTTTATAACCATTCGACTACCGATAACGACCCCGAGGGTATCGATATCAGCTCGACTGAGCTCGCCCGTCGCGGTACCACCAGCTGGCTGCCCACGACGTTCACCGATGGCGTCGAGCAGATCAAGGACGCCTGCGCTGCCATTGCACAGGCGGACGAAGAGCGCGGGCCCGAGTTCTGCGGTGCTCGTATCCAAGGCATCTACCTGGAGGGCCCCTTCTTTACCATGAAGCACGTGGGCGCGCAGAACCCCGCTTATCTTATCGATCCCTCCGAGGAGGTCTTCGATCAGTGGCAGGAGGCTGCTGGCGGACGTATCGTCAAAAGCGCCATGGCGGCCGAGCGCGACGGTGCCGCTGCTTATGCGGCTGCTCTGAACGCCAAGGGCGTGGTGACCAGCATCGGTCACTCCGACGCCACCTACGATGAGTGCATCGCCGCCATCAACGCCGGTGCCAGCTGCTTTACGCATACCTATAACGGCCAGCGCGGGCTGCATCACCGTGAGCCCGGTGTCGTGGGTGCTGCCATGTCCACGCCCGAGACCTACGCCGAGATCATCTGTGATGGCAAACACGTAAACCCCGCTGCCATCAAGGCGCTGCTGCAGGCAAAGGGCTGGCAGCATACGGTGCTCATCACCGACTGCCTTGGCTGCGGCGGCATGCCCGAGGGCAGCTACACCAGTGGCGGCATGGACGTCATCATGAAGGACAACCTGTGCTGGCTCGCCGACGGCAAGAGCATTGCCGGCTCGGTGCTCACGCTTGCCCAGGGCGTCAAGAATATCGTCGACTGGGGCATCGCCAGCGCCGATATCGCCATTCGCATGGCAACCGAGGTGCCGGCACGCTCCGCGCACATCGAGGATAAGTGCGGCAGCATCATGCCGGGTCGCGACGCCGACTTTGTCGTGTTCGACCATGAGCTCACCCTCGTCGAGACGTATGTTGGCGGCCAGAGCGTCGGCAACGCCTTTACCGAGTAACGATAGAAAAAGACGGCGGGCCCGAATCTGCTCGGACCCGCCGTATGGGTTAAACGCTCAAAAGCACCTTTACAGTTACAGCTTGTTAGCGATCTTCTTTGCCGTGCGCTTGACGCCGGCCACCAAGCCTCCTGCAGGATGCTCCTTCTCGTATGCTAGGCGCTTTTCGCGCTTGGCGTACTCTTCGACGATGATGTCGCCATACTCGTCTTCGATCTTGTCGAAGAAGTCGACGGCGCCCTGAATTTCCTCAGCGGTCGGGTGTCCCTTTTGGACACCGCCGGCGAGCTTGAACGGTCCCCACGTATCAAAGCCGGGGCAGCCGTAGACACCCATAAAGATGGCCTGCCTCATGCGGCAGATGCCATCGATATCCTTGCCGTACCACTTGTTTTTGCCACCGTAGGTCATAAGGCCAAACACCTTGTCCTGCGGCTGCAGCACGTTAGTGAGCACGCGTGCCATGTCCTTGTCGATCTCGGAGTAATAGATGCCCGTGGCGACACCGATCAGATGATATTCGTGCAGGTTGGGGTACTCGTTTTTGCCAAGCGCCTTGACGTCGAGGGTATCGATTTCGGGGTGTGCCTCGACGATGGCGTCCACGAGCTTTTTCGTATTGCCGTGATGGCGCGAGGCATAAAGGATGATGGTTCGCATAAGAAGGCCTTTCAGCTGTAATTGCATCAATGTCTGTATGGTACCCCGTTGCATGGCTGGGATACCGGACGCATCGATGAACGTGCGGGTTTGTCCTTTGGTCAGGGCCGAGACGGGTTCTTGCGAGCAAAAAGTAATTGTTCGAAAGGATGGGCAATGGAATACGCTCTCTCCAACGATTCGATTTCTATTAAGGTGTCCACGGCTGGTGGTTCGTTTACCTCGATTGAGGCCGGAGGTCGCGAGTATCTGTGGCAGGGCGATCCCGCCGTGTGGTCCGGCCGGGCACCGATTTGCTTCCCGATTTGCGGAGGCTTGCGCGATAACAGCGCCATGACGTTCGCCGGGCATCATGTAAAGCTCGCTCGCCACGGATTTGCGCGCAAACAGGAGTGGAAGCTGCTGAGTCAAGGCGAGAACGAGCTGGCGATGTGCCTGGCTTCCGAGGATAACGCCGCGCTGCTGAGCGATTATCCGTATCCGTTTAAGCTTGTCGCTCGTTATACGCTTGAGGGAGATGCCGTTCGCGTCTCCTATGAGGTGACCAACGAGGGAACCGAGGACATGCCGTTCTTTATCGGCGGTCATCCCGGCTTTAGGTGTCCGCTCGATGAGGGCGAGGCCTATACGGACTACGAGTTGCGCTTTGAGAAGGACGAGGCTGCTGAGCTTTGCACTGCCGTCCCCTCGACTGGCTTGATTGACGTGACCAATCGCTCCAAGAACCCCATGGTGGGAAAGACGCTGCCTCTGTCACATGAGCTCTTCGATTTTGCGGAGACCATCTTTGACGTGCTCGAGAGCCGTCAGGTCACGCTTTCCAAAAAGGGCGAGGACAAGGGCGTCCGCCTGAGCTTTGAGGGCTTCCCATATCTCATTGTGTGGAGTAAGCCCGAGGGCGATTTTGTGGCAGTTGAACCCTGGGGTGGCCTCTCGACCTGTTCCGATGAGGACGACGTACTTGAGCATAAGCGCGGCTGCCTTGTCGCCAAGCCCAAGGAGACCGTCGTTCGCTCGTTCACGATTGAGATTCTGTAATTCCGTTTTGTCGACTCGTATCGCGAGGCACAAGGAGCCTGCGAGATAAGGAGCTAAAAATGATCCTCACCGTTACGATGAACCCGTCTGTCGATACGCGCTATCAGCTCGATGAGCTCATTATCGACGACGTTAACCGTGTGACGCCCGAAAAGACCGCTGGCGGCAAGGGCCTCAACGTGGCCCGTGTGCTGGGTCAGCTGGGCGACGACGTTGTGGCGACCGGTCTGCTCGGTGGCCACATGGGCGCCTACATGGCTGAGCTCATGGATGCCAACGGCATTAAGAATGATTTTGTACCCATCAAGGGCGAGACTCGTATTTGCCTCAACATCCTCCACGCCGGCAACCAGACCGAGCTGCTCGAGAGCGGCCCGACGATTGCCCCCGAGGAGCTCGATGCCTTTACCGCCAAGTTTACTGAGCTTGCGGGCAAGGCCGCTGTCGTTACCATCTCGGGTTCGCTACCCCGCGGTGTCGAGGCAGACTACTATGCCAAGATCACGGGCATTGCCGAGAACGCCGGTGCCAAGGTGCTGCTCGATACCTCGGGTGCTTCGCTCGAGGCCGCCCTTAAGTCCGAAATTAAGCCCGAGCTGGTCAAGCCTAACCTGACCGAGATCAACGGCCTTCTGGGCACGAGCTTTACTACCGACGATGTGGACGAGCTCCGCGCCGCGCTCGCCTCTGATGCCCGCTTCTCCGATATCCCCTGGGTCGTCGTGTCCATGGGCGCTGCCGGCTCCGTTGGCTTCCACAATGGCCGTGCGTTCCGCGCAAAGACACCCGATATCCCTGCCGTTAACGCCACGGGCTCTGGTGACTCCACTATCGCTGGCTTCGCGCATGCCATTGCTGCTGGCGCAGACGACGAGACGGTGCTGCGTACCGCCAACACCTGCGGCAAGCTCAATGCCATGGATCCCATGACTGGCCATCTGGTCATGGACCGTTGGGACGAGGTCTACAACGGCGTTGTCGTGACCGAGCTGTAAGGGCTTGGGTGTCGGCCCCGGCATCGCTTGCTAGCTCATGTCGACGACAAGTGCGATAGCATTATGTCGGGGCGCGACGCCGACGTTGTCGTGTTCAATCCCGACCTTACCCTGGTCGAGACGTATGTGGGCGGCAACAGCGTCGGTAACGCGTTTATCGCGTAGCCGCCAAAGAAACGATCCGAGAGGGGATTTAGATGATTTACGGTGCATTGGGCGATATCGAGGAGTACCGCGGAATGCTCAAGGGCCTCGACGTGCTGATCGACTGGCTCGAGGAGAACGATCCGGCGCAGCTCGAGGTCGGCAGCCATCCGGTTCTGGGCGACAAGGTCTATGCGAACGTCATGGCTCCCACGACGCGTCCCGAGGCCGAGGCTCACTATGAGACGCATCAGCGCTATCACGACCTGCAGATCGACGTCGAGGGTCGCGAGGCCTTTAAGGTTGCCACGGGCAGCCTGACGCTGGTTCAGGAGTTTGACGAGAAGGACGACTACGATCTGGTCGATTCCGACGCCTCGATCGCCGGCGATCTTGCTGACGACAAGTTCGCGCTGTTTGTTGCCGGCGAGCCTCACATGCCCACGCTCGAGTTCCCGGGCGATGGCGCGCAGCCGGTCAAGAAGATCTGCTTTAAGCTGCTTGCAGACGCTTACTGGGAGGAGTAACGCGCTGCTCAGCTGAGCTGTTCGTATGCTGGCGTGATTCCATTGAGGAGCGCGCTTGAGCCCCGTTAATCGCGGTTCCCTTGGGGATTGCGGTTGGCGGGGCTTTTTTGTTGAGTAGGGGAGTTAAGGCCGTTACGATACGTGGATTGGCACGCACGCACTCAAAATCGGCAACAAAAAAGCCGCCCGAAGGCGGCTATCTTGTGCAATGGAGCCAGCGACCGGGCTCGAACCGGTGACCCCCGCTTTACGAGAGCGGTGCTCTACCAACTGAGCTACGCTGGCGGCCATGTGGTGACGCAACTGAGGCGTCAACGGCTGTCTATGATACGGGACATCGCACATCCGCGCAAGTGTTCTGAGGGCTTTTCTCACTTTAAATGCACTAATATCAGAGGCGTGATGTCTTGCTCTTACGGTTCTCAAGCAGAATGGGGCAGCGATGGCTCAACCCAATATTCTTCTCACGCGTATCGATGACCGTTTCATTTACGGGCAAGATGTTGCGCTGTGGAACGAGGCCGTGGGTTCCAACCTTGTCCTAATCGTCAACGATGAGATCGCGGCGGATTCGCGCCAATGGGCACCCATGAGGGTGGCGGCGCCAGAAGGCGTTTGGACACGGTTTTTCTCGGTGCAAAGAACCGTCGACATCATTCATACCGCAACGCCGCGCCAGTTGATTCTGATCATGGTGGCCTCACCTGCCGATGCGCTCGCGCTGGTTAAGGGCGGTGTGCCAATAACCAAGATCAGCATTGGCCATATGCGGGCAGGGGAAGGCAAACGCTCTGTAACGCCCGCGGTCGCCATAGACGATGCGGACATCGCCGCCCTCAAAGAGCTGCAAAAGCTCGGCATAGAACTAGAAATCCGCTATCTCCCCAGCTCCAATCCTGACCCCATCCAGCTAGTCATTTAAGAACGTCCCCAATGACTAGGTAGCAAAGCGCCCGTCGGCAGTGGTGCCGGCGGGCGCTGCTGTGCGATATGTTGCGTTGTGGGCTTAGTGCCTCATAAAGTGGTATTCGATCACATTGCTGTAGGGGTGACCCGGGCCCACAATGCCCTGCGGGAACAGCGGCTGGTGCGGTGTGTCGGGGTACATCTCTGCCTCGAGGGCAAAGCCAGCGCCCCAGCCATAGTTGGCATCGTCCTTGGCGTGCTCGTCGCCCAGCCAGTTGCCGGTGTAGAGCTGCACGCCCGGGGCGGTGGTGTAGTAATCCAACTCACGACCGGTCCACATCTCCTCGACGTGCATCGCGCGGCGCAGATTACGGCCGTACTGATAGCCATCGATGCACAGGCAGTGATCGTAGCCACGGGCCTGCTTAATCTGCGGGTCGTCGGCTTCCATGCCAGGAGCGACGGGGCGCAGCTCACGGAAGTCAAACGGCGTGCCTTCGACCGGAGCGATCTCGCCGGTGGGGATGTTCTGCTCGTTGATGGGCAGGTAGTGGGCAGCGTTGGCAACAAAGAAGTGCTCGCAGTCCATGCCGGCGTTATGGCCGGCAAGGTTAAAGTACGTGTGGTTGGTCATGGACACGTAGGTGGCGCGGTCGCTCTCGCAGCCATACTCGATGCGAAAGACGCCGGTGCGTGTAACGGTAAACACGGCCGTAAAGGTGCGGTTGCCGGGAAGGCCCAGTTCGCCATCCTCAAGCGAGGTGGTCATGCGCACGGCGTTATGGGCCTCGTCGAGCTCAACGTCCCACACGCGTTTATGCAGACCGTGCTCAAGATCGCTGTGCAGGTTGTTGGCGCCCTCGTTGGCGGGCATATGCCAGTCCGTGCCGGCGATGGTGATCGTGGCGCCCGCGGTGCGGTTTGCCACGGGGCCGATGGTCGCGCCAAAGCAGGCGGGGTTGTCAAAGTAATCCTCGAGCTTATCGAAGCCCAGCACCACATCGCGCACGTTGCCGGGAATGTCGGGCACGTCGACACCAAGCACGGTGGCGCCATAGTCCATAATGCGAACGCAGATCTCGGGCCCGTTGAGGGTGTAACGATGAACGGGGGTACCGCACGGCGCGGTGCCGAAAAGCTCGGAAGTGATCATTTGGTTCCTAACATCGAGGTATTTCCGACAAACTGTAGCGCGAACAGGCGAGATTATCACTACACCCCACTAAAGCAGGGGGTATTTTTCTTAAAAAAGTGATGATTGGAGCTGTGCGGGCGTTCATTTTTGACGCGCATGGGTCTGATACAATTTGTTCGTTACTGTTTGAATGATATGCACGCATAGAACGGCGAGGATTCATCGTGATTAAGGCAGAGCGACAGGATAAGGTTCGTCAGCTGCTCGATGAGCAGGGCACGGTTTCGGTTAAGGAGATTTCGGATGCGTTAGGTGTCTCGGACATGACGATCCGTCGCGACCTTGAGGAGCTTGCAAGCCTGGGCGAGATCGAGCGCGTGCACGGCGGCGCCCGTAGTGCGCAGAGTCGCCCGCACGCTATGTTGCGCCATGAGTATTCGCACAGTGAAAAGCGCACTAAGCATGCCGAGGAAAAGCTGCAGATCGCGCGCCGCGCTGTGGAGCTCATCGAGGAGGGCTCGACCATCTTTTTGGGCACGGGCACTACGGTGGAGCAGATGGCCTCGATGCTGCCGGCGTGCCGCCTACGCATCGTGACTAATTCGCTTTCGGTGTTTAATCTGCTCGAGGCGCGCGAAGACTGCGACCTGTGTCTCGTGGGCGGTATGTACCGTCGCCGCACTGCCGCCTTTGTGGGCCCCACGGCCGAGGACACCTTGCGCGCACTGGGGATCGACGCAGCCTTTATCGGCGCAAACGGCATTCTGGACGGCGACGTGTCTACGTCTAACATGGAAGAGGGCCGCATCCAGCAGCTCGCCTTTAGCAAGGCCGATTCACGCTACCTCATCGCCGACTCCAGCAAGATCGGCAAGCGCGACTTCTACACCTTCTGCCGCCTGGACAGTTTGGACGCCGTGGTGTGCGAGCCGGGTATCGCCGCCGAGGATCGTGTCGCCATCGAGGAGCACACGCAGGTCATTTGCTAGCTAGCGCTACGGGATTGCCAACAGGCGATGCGGGAGGACTTTTACCTCCTGTCATTGTGGAAACCAGCGCGTCAGCGCTACGCGATATGACGCGCAAATGAGGATTCCACTATCAAATCGTCTCAACCTGTAACAGGTAGGGGTGAAACCACCAACCAGATGTTGCAGATTGAGATTTTTGACCCGGCCTATTCCGTTTGTCTCGATCTATAACAGCTAGGACCGAATAATTCAGCTAGTTGTTACAGATTTAGATTGGGGATATTGGCCTGTGCATTCATCTCAATCTGTAACATCTAGACGTCCAAAACCGGTCTTAGTGTTACAGATTGAGACAATTCGGCGGGGTCTACCTTGTTTGTCTCGATCTGTAACGGTTAGGACTTAAAAACTCGGCTACGTGTTACAGATCGAGACAAAAGAAAAAGAACATTAGGACTTGAAAATAAAGTTTTGATAAGGGATTCGCCCAGTTAAGACGGTGCGGCAGACAATTGAGATTAGTTTGCCTCCGGAGTCGTAAGCATAATGAGTCAGTTCGATGACCGGAAGTTTTGCAACACCATAATTACTGGCTTCGGAATCGCTAAGCAGACGTGCTCTATAGCTTTCCCTAACAGATTGGATAGACTTGGACAAGTCGTCCATGATTCTGCTAAATGCCTGAAAATCTAACTGGTTATTCGGAACGCGCGACTTTGAAATGAAGAACGTATCAGCGCCTATGAAGCTGCCTTCAAGTTCGTAGGTCAATTCAAGACGCTGAATTTCATCGCGACTTTGACATCCAAATTGTTGGAGCATCATTACGGAAATTGGACGACCTGATGTGAGGCCGCCGAAATGTTTGGTGATGGCATCCGGATCAACGCCATCGCAATGGCTTGCAAAGTCAAAGTCTAAAAGTGAATTGAGCTCGCTAACGCGTTTCGGTGCAACAAACGATCCCTTACCTTGGATTCGATAGATACTTCCACGACGCTCCAGCTCACTCATGGCAAGTCGGACGGTTGTTCTGCTTACGGCGTATTCGTCGCAGAGTTCCATTTCTGTTGGAAGTTTATCGTCTGCTTCATATTCATCGACGATCTGCTTGAGCAGCGCGTCGGTGAGCTGTAAATAGAGTGGCCGTTTTTCGTGTGTATCGAGCATTAGAGCCTCAGTTTGCATGTTGGTTATACCTGATGGTTGCCTCAGTCGGGATGTAACGTGGGCAAGGTAACCTTAACGTATCACAGAGCGGCTCAGCATGACGATCTGATGCCTGTATCCACGAAGGGCTTGTCCGAGCGTGAAGATATTCTGGGGCAGGCAAATACCGTTCATGGAGTCCCCGATATGTTGGAGGTCAGCGCCGGCTGCTTTTGCTGCAAGGCCTATTTTCTTAATGGTCTCGCTGTCGCAGGAGTCTTGACTCGTCCCGTTTGCCGCCATGACGAGAACCTTCTCTTCAATTGACTTGCCTACGTTGTGGGATCGTACAAAGTCTACGATGGTGCGCAGGTCTGCTTCTTGGAAGCAAGGGACGGTGTAGGGGGCTGGCACGAGAAGGATATCGACGCCGAGGTCAACAAACTTGCGCGCAATTTCGAGCGTCATGACAGGTTCTGCAACGCCCGCTCCATGCATTTTTCCGGCTATGACCAGGCCATTGAAATGCTCTTTGGAGAGTTTAATCGAATGGGCGATTGCATCGTTGGAGACGCCGGTTCCAGGGTTGCCCGTCAGGCAGATAAAATCAAATCCGAGTTCGTTAGCCTTTTCTAAGGTCTTGGGAGAGACGCGACGACCCATGGGGATTTCCGTTCGGGATTCAGACATCTCTGCCTCGTTATCAACTGGCTCCAGATTGACGCCAATGGGCCTTCCGCATGCTCGCTTCACCCAAGTGACCGGGTTTTCATTGAGATCATCTGGAATACCGGCAATAACTGGATCGAACACATCGAGCGCGTTAAACAGAAGCAGGTCGGCACCTGCGGCACGTTCGATTTCTGCATTAGTAACGCCGCCGAGAAATTGGGAAGAGGGTACGTTTTCCGCCATGATGGTACGTCCCTCGGAAGCCAGAATTGCCTGTTTTAGATCCATGGGTGACGTGGCGGCAAAATCGGATGCGGACATGTTCAGTAATCGTTTGGGCATTGTTACTTCCTTTGACTAGAACGACAGGCTTTTGACATTGTCTCTAATATTGTTACAACAATATATTCAATATGTTATATCCAATCGGTGAACGGTTGCAAACTTATTGTACTGCTCGGAAAAAATAGCCACTAGCTGGGAAAACCTTAAATTAATCAACTACCGTTCACCGAATAAGTATTTGAATTCTTGACATATCGACAAAGCGGAAAAAGAATTGGTTATGACAAATCGCGCAAATGATATTACATTTCGCACAAGAACGTATTCACTTACATAAGTGGATACAAACGGGGACGACGACGGTTGAGTCCGGATAAATCGTTGTGTGCCCGGGAATCATGAAAGGATGTGTTATGGACGCTATCGTCAAATTCCTTGAAAAACACCAGCCCCTCTTCGACAAAATCTCGAGGAACATTTATCTGGTGGCGATTAAGGATGGCTTTCTCTCGAATATGCCAATTGTGCTGTTCTCGAGCCTGTTCCTTCTTCTTTCGACGCTCCCTGCCTATGTGGGCATCACGCTTCCGTCTGAGGTGCTGGATTTCTTCAATAAAATCTATGCATATACCATGGGACTTCTTGGCATTATGGTGGCCGGCACCACGGCGAGCTCGCTTGCCATGTCGATGAACCGTCGCATGCCTTCGGGTAAATCTCTCAACCCCACCTCGTGCATGGTTTGTGCCATGTGCGGCATGCTCTTGCTATCGGTGACGAACGATGTTGTCTCGATTGGCGGAGCAGATACATCTGTTTTTGAAACCGGCTATATGGGAACCAAGGGTTTTCTCGCTGCGTTCGTAGCCGCATTCTTGACCGTTAATATCTATAAGGTGTGCATTAGCCATAATGTGACGATCAAGCTCCCCAAAGAAGTCCCTGGCTCTATTGCGCAGAGTTTTCGCGATATCTTTGCATTTGGGTTTTCGATCCTTGCGTGCGCTTTTATCGATCTTGCGAGCCGCAAGCTGCTTGCTGTGCCGTTCGCCAATTTGGTATCCGCTCTCATCTCGCCGCTGTTCTCCGCGGTTGACACCTATCCTGGCATGGCGCTTATCGAAGGCGCGGTCGCACTTTTCCAATTTATGGGTATCCACGGTGCTTCGGTTGTCATGAGTCCGATCAATGCTGCGCTCTACGGCAATACCGTTACCAATCTTGAGGTTTTCCAAGCAGGTGGACACCCGTCAATTGCTCTCACGCAGGACTTTACAAGCTTCATCGGCGGTCTGGGCGGTTCTGGCTGCACGTTCATCGTTCCTATTATCCTGATCATGTTTATGCGCTCCAAGCAGCTTAAAGCCATGGGCAAGGCATCGATTATCCCGGTGATTTTTGGAGTTAACGAGCCCGTTATCTTCGGTATGCCGATTGTTCTCAATCCCTATATGTTCGTGCCCTTCCTAGTGGCTCCTATGGTCAACGCCATTATCGGTAAATTTTTCATTGACGTCATTGGAATGAACGCCCCCATGTATACCATGCCGTGGGCGCTTCCCGGCCCAATTGGTGCGTTCCTCACCACGGGTCTCGATCTGCGTTCTCTCGTATTGATGGCAGTGCTGTTGGTCGTTGACTTTGTGATTTACTATCCGTTCTGCAAGGCGTATGACCATCAGCTTTGTTTGGAAGAGTCTGCAAAGGAGACTGCAGGAAACTCGGATGCAGATGCTATTGCCGCACAGGAAAATGTCGCAAAAGCTCTCGAGGCGGTAAAGGACAAGGCGGAGCAGATCCGCGTGCTTGTGCTTTGCCAGGGTGCCGGCACTTCGACTCTCTTGGCAAATGCTCTTCGCGAAGGTGCCGCTGCTAAGGGTATCGATCTGGTTTCTCAGTCCGGTGCGTACGGAAGCCACTATGAGACGATGGATCAGTACAACGTGATTGTTCTGGCGCCCCAGGCACGCATGTACTATGACGCTATGAAGGCCGATACCGATCGCCTTGGAATTAAACTGCTCACCACAAGGGGCAAGGAGTATATCGACCTTACCAACGATCCCGAAGGTGCAATTGACTGGATCGTTCAGGAGCTGGCCAAATAGTGGATGCACTTCGTCGTTGATTCGTCGGTGTATGGTACGGCCCCGCAGCTTATTGAGCTGCGGGGCCGTATTTCGTTGAGTATCTAATTGAGACAATGAGCGCAACCGTCGTGAGGTCGCATTGGCGCTCTCCGAGTCACCGACAAGCTGCCTTCCATCTATGTGACCAATTCGCTTTCGGTCTTTAACCTGCTCGAGGCGCGCGAGGGCTGCGACCTGTGCCTCGTGGGCGGTATGTACCGTCGCCGCACTGCCGCTTTTGTGGGGCCAACGGCCGAGGATGCCCTGCGTGCGCTGGGCATCGACGCGGCGTTTATCGGTGCCAACGGCATCTTGGACGGTGACGTATCTACGTCCAACATGGACGAGGGCCGTATCCAGCAGCTCGCCTTTAGCAAGGCCGATGCGCGCTATCTGATTGCCGACTCCAGCAGGATCGGCAGGCGATACTTCTGCCCCTGCCTGCCGGCGCAGGGGTACCGCTTTACAATGACGCGCAAATAACTTTGAGCAACAAGGATGAGGCTATTCTGAGATATGACTAGACTCCGTATTTCGTCTTTATGTCCCTTGAGAATGAATCATAGTCTTCATAGAGTCCCTCTTTGCTTTCATCCTCGGCGTGGTTTACACGTTCAAGGAGTTTATCCTTTGGAGCCTCTTTTGTTATTGCGGCCTCGCCATCGGGTATTGCGGCTTGCAAGAATAGTTCTAGAGCATGGACGTCTTTGAGTATGTAGCCCGTCGAACGACCCGCTCCTGTTTTTTCGATTGCGCTGCAACTAACAAGCTGGCCGAGGGTTCGTTTAACGGTTACCTCGCTGATATCGGGGCAGCTGGACCGGATGTCGGATTTCTTAATGACGCCGGGTCTCTGTTGAAATAGAACAGCGATGCGCGCTTGCTTCGACATGGGACGAGTGCTTGATTCAATTAAGGTACGCTGCTCGAGCTGTCGGTAGGCGGCCAGGGTTGTTCCGAGCATGAAACGGATAAAGGGTACTTCGGTGTTTAGATTTTCATTCCATCCAGTGGAGCTTGCAGCGAGGGCGTTGTAGTAAAGCGCTTTGTTGTCTTCAATAAGTCGTTCGATGCTGATGTAACGCGCAACGTCGTATCCAGTCTTTTCGAGCAGCAGCGTTGTAAGGAGCCGGCTCATCCTGCCATTGCCATCGTTGAAGGGATGAATGCTAACAAAATCGAAGATAAAGCGGAGCGATATAAGGAGGGGATCGCAAACTTGGCGAGATAAAGCATCGTTGAGGGATTGGCAGGCTTCTTTAATAAGTCCCGGGGTTGCTAGAGCCGAAGGGGGCCTAAAGCGCACAAATCGATTACCTTGATCGTCAATGGAGACGATTTCGTTATCGCTATCTTTCCAATGGCCTCCATACGAGATTGCCGTGTGCGCCATGAGGTCACGATGCAACTGCAAAATGACCGATGGCGTTACGGGAATGGAATCGTGTTGCTCGTGAATAAGCGACAGCACATCTCGGTATCCAGCGATTTCTTCCTCTGCGCGGGAGCTTGGCTTGGCGGAATACGCCATGATCGCTTTGAGTCTTTTTTGGGTGGTAATAATTCCTTCAAGTCCGTTGGAGGATTGGGTGCTTTGGATCTTAGCTTCCTCCATAAGGGACGATAGAAGTTCGGGTTTGACTTGACTCAGAGCAAGCTGACGGCCTTTATGCTCGCGTATCGAGAGGAGGAGGTTGGTGATTGGAGTTGCTTCGAGTTCCGCTGGGACTGTGGTGTAATCGAACTGGCGCATGCGGCTCCTTTCGGTATCACGAACATACTTTCGATATCATAATATCATTAAATGATACCGAAAGTATGTTCGTGATACCGAAAACTAGAAACCATGGTTCATAACTGCTTGGAAAGTTCGGATTTGACTATCTTATTGTCTTGATCTGTAACAGTTAGACGGTTAAAAGTGGGCTACGTGTTACAGATTGAGATCTTTTAGCCCTGGTTGCTCGTTCGTCTAAATCTATAACAGCTAGGGCCGAAAATCCCTGCTAGATGTTACAGATTGAGACAAACGGCCCGCTCAGGTCCGAGCCAAAAAAAGCCGCATGCGAACCCGTGGAGGGGCTCGTATGCGGCCGACAGGGGGGATGCGGCGGAAACTAGGCCATGAGCAGGCCGGTCTCTGCGACGTTCTTGTACCAGTACGCGCTCGCCTTGGGATAGCGCTTCTGGGTCTCAAAGTCGATGTAGAACAGGCCGTAACGCTTGTTATAGCCGTTGGTCCAGGAGAACTGGTCCTGCAGCGACCACACGAAGTAACCGTCGACGTTCACGCCGCCGTCGATTGCCTTGAGGATCCATGCGAGATGCTGGCGCATATAGTCGATGCGAGGGGCGTCGTCGATAAAGCCATCCTCGAAGTCGTCCTTATAGCCCATGCCGTTCTCGGTGATGTAGATCTTCTTGTAGTTGGGGTAATCGTTCTTAATACGCAGCAGCAGGTCGTAGAGGCCCTCGGGATAGATGATCCAGTCCCAATCGGTGGTGGGTACGCCTTCGCGCACGCATGACTCGCCCACGCCCTTGAGGAACCAGCGCGAGGAGCCCTTGTCACCGGTGCCATTGTGGTTGATGTCATTTTCGCCCTCGGCGGCACGCAGGAACTGGCACTTGTAGGTGTTGACGCCCAGGCAATCGTTGTAGGGGAGCGCGGCGGTCAGCGCGGCGATGTCCTCGTCGCGGACGTCGAGCTCGCCGCCGGCGATATGGGACAGCTTGGTCGCAGCCTCCATCGTGTCGGCGGCATAGTGGCCGCGGAAGGTGGCGTCGAGTACCCAGCGGTTGTTGATGACGTCGGCCATGCGAGCTGCCTCGCAGTCGGCGGCGTTGTTGGGATCGAGGGGATACTTGGGCTCCAGGTTCTGGACAATGCCGATCTCGCCCTCAAAGCCGCCCTCATGGAAGGCGACGACAGCCTTGGCGTGGGCCACCATCATGTTGTGCATGAGCTGGAAGGCCTTGTCCAGGCGGTACTTCTCGCCGTGCGGCCAGTTGCCGACGATAAAGCTGCCCTCGGCGGTCGCGGGAATCTCGTTAAAGGTAAACCAGTGCTTGACCTCGGTGAACTCGGCAAAGCAGAACTTGGCGTACTCGACAAAGGCGTCGATCGTCGTGCGCGTCAGGAAGCCCTCGCCGCCGTTCTGGTAAAAGGCCTCGGGCGTATCAAAGTGATCGAGCGTGACATAGGGGATAACGCCGGCCTTATTGCAGGTGGCAAAGAGCTCGTGATAGAAGGCAACACCCTCGGGGTTAATCTCACCAGTGCCGTTGGGGAAGATACGGCTCCAAGCGATGGAGACACGGATACCGTTGATGCCGAAGCGCTGGCACAGGTCGATATCGACCGGATATTTGTTGTAGAAGTCGCTTGCGGGATCGGGGGAGAAGCGACCCTGAGCAGCCAGGAAATCGTCCCAGGGCACTTTGCCCTTGCCGTGCGTACGGGTCTCGCCCTCAACCTGGTAAGCAGCGGTGGCGCCGCCAAACACAAAGCCGTCGGGGAACTGCATGGGGTTGGTCATGAGTCATCCTTTCTGTGGGATTCGAATAGGGAGAGGTGCCCGAACTGGGGATCCGGGCACCAACAGAGGGAGGAACCTAGTCGAGGTTCTCGCGGAGCCACTTGATGGCGCCAGCGGGATCGCGAGTAAGGTCGATATATTCCTTACCGCGCGGGGCGAGCAGCTTAATGCCCAGACGATCGGTGTCGGCCTTCATGTCGTTGTAGTAGCTACGGACCTGCGGGGCAAGCACGATAACGTCGTACTGATCCATGATGGCAGTGTGCTGGCCATAGGCGCCTGCGGAGGAGGCGATGTTCTCTCCGGTCTGCGCGGCACCTTCCTTGATGGCGTTGGCAAGCATGGCAGAGGTGCCGGCGCCGGCGCACAGGACGAGGACCTTCAGGCCGTCGACATCCTTCTTGGCGGATGCGTCGGCGGCGGGCTCGGGCTGATCGGCGACAGGCTTGCTGTCGGCGGCAGCGGCGGTCGGCTCGACGGCAACGGCGGTCTGCTCGACAGCGGGCGCAGAGGTGCTGGCGGCAATGGTGGCAGCACCATCGGACTCAAGACCCAGCTCGGCGGCGCGCTCGGCCTCCTGGTCGCAGAGCAGCTTATCGTATGCCTTTAAGAACGGCAGGTAGATGATGGCGTCCAGCAAGATGATGATTGCGACAAACACCAGGGCGATAAGCTGGAAGTTTGTGGTGATGAAGATGCCGATGGGGGCAGGAGTAGCCCAAGGCACCACGAAGGAGAAGCCGTTCATGCCCACGTTATCGATAAAGAACTTGGCAACACTCACGTTGACGCAGCCGGCGGCAACAAAGGGGATGAGCATGTAGGGGTTAAGGATCATCGGCGCGCCAAAGAGCAGCGGTTCGTTGACGGCGAAGGCAACAGGAACAATCGAGGCCTTGCCGACGGCTTTGAGCTGTTTGGACTTCATAAAGAGAATCAGCAGAAGCGGCACGATGAACGTGGCGCCGGTGCCGCCGAACTCACCCACGAGCGACATGTTAAAGGTGAGGGAGTGGGCGGGGTGGCCACCGGCCAGCAGAACCTGCAGGTTCTCGGCCTGGTTGGCAAGACGGATGGGGTCGATGCCCGGCTGGACAATCGAAGGGCCGTGGACGCCGATGAACCAGAAGAACGCGGTGGCCGCCTGAATAAGGATGAGTCCGGGGTAGGTCTCTGCCGCAGTGAAGAGCGGGGAGAGCAGTTTGATAAGCAGCTCGGAGAACGGAACGCCCATGAGGTTGCGCACGACGACATCGATGATGCCGCAGATGATGACAGCGCCACCGAAGGGGATGATGTCGCGGAAGTTCTGAGCGATGGCGCCCGGAACCTCCTTGGGCAGCTTAATGGTCAGATCGCGCGAGACGCAGAACTTATAAACCCAAACGGTAATGAACGCTGCGATATAGGCCGAGAACAGACCGCGTGTACCCATGCTGGTGCAATCGAAGACCGAAAGCTCGGAGCCGTTGAACTTGGTGGTGAACTGCGTAACAGCGAGCAGCAGCATGCTGCACTGGGCGGCAACCATGGTGGAGCCGTCGTTGAGCACCTTGCCGGCGGGCATGCGACGGTTCATGGAAGCCGTGAAGTTCTTGGCGGTGGTGCCGGCAACCATGATGCCCATGACGCCCATGGTGAAGTTGTACAGCTTGTTGCACCAGTCGATGAGCGGCTGGGGCAACGTGATTCCAACTACGCCGGGAAGGGTGGCGATCAGCAGAAAGATCGAAGAGGTAAGGACGATGGGCATGCACCCAAGGAATCCGTCTTTGATGGCCTGGAGGTAGATGTTTCTCGAGATCTTCTCGAAGAACGGTTGATGCTTTTCGAGCATCTTTACGATGGCGTCCATAGAGCTCCTTTGCTACTTGATGCGCGATGCATGTGGATGGAACTGGTCGTCGATGGATGGTCAGGACTGCCCGGAAACCTTCCTGCTTAAGGAAGGCATTGCGAAATGACAACGTTGTCATTTCGTTAATGACAACGTAAGACATTTTTGGAAGAGCAACAAGGATTTACGGGTGAGCGGTCGATATTGTCCGGTAAACGGTTGATTTGTCAGTCGGGCAGGTAGTGTATGCTAGAACGCAAAAAACAAGCGATGCAAAACCGACTGGAGAAGTAGTGGCAACGATGGACAAGAAAAATGTCTCAATGAACGATGTGGCAGTTGCCGCGGGCGTTTCTCTCAAGACGGTGTCGCGCGTGATCAACGAGCCCGATAGCGTGCGTGAGTCGACGCGCGATAGGGTCCATGCTGCCATGGAAGCGCTTGAGTTCCGGGCGAACTTTGCCGCGCGTTCACTCAAGTTGGGCCGTTACGGGTGCATCGGCGTGGTGCTGTTCCACTTGTCGGGCGGCAACGTGGACATGATTGACGGTATCGCCGATGCCGCCGCAGAGCGAGGCTTTGCGCTCACGATGATTAAAAAGCGGGCGGGGGAGAAGATGACCCTTGCCGAAGCGGCACGTAGGATGTCGCAGCTTCCCGTCGACGGCATGATTTTCAACCTGCGCCAGATGGTCGATGACTTTGATACCTTTGAGGCGCCGAAAGACCTCAAGACGGTGATTATCACGTCGATGGAACATCCTACCTGCTCTACCGTCAGTGACGACCAAGAGGGCGGCGCGCGCATGGCATGCGAGTACTTCTTGAATCGCGGACACAAGAATGTGTACTTCGTCTCTGGTAAGAAAGAGTCGCTGTCGAGCCAGTGCCGTATGAAAGGTTGGCGTGCGGCACTCGAGACGCGTGGCATTGAGCCGCCCGAGCCTCTGCAAGGCGATTGGAATGCGGATAGTGGCTATGCTGCGGGCCTTGTGCTTGCCGATAAACCCGATTGCACGGCGGTCCTCGCGGCTAACGACTGCATGGCAAACGGCGTGATGATGGCTTTACGTGACAAAGGGCTCAGTGTGCCCGACGACGTGTCCGTGATCGGCTTCGACGATGAGCTCTACAAGACGATTCCCAACTCGATTCTGACGTCGGTGAAGTTCCGCCACCGCGAGCTGGGCGTCCGTGCGCTTAACGAGGTCGTTGCGGGCATAGAAGCTCCGAGCTCCAGAAGCCGTACGCTCGTCTCGGGCGTGTTGGTCGAGCGTTCCAGCGTAAAGGACTTGCGGGCGTAGACGTGCTCGGCCTGTTTGTCTCAATCTGTAACAGGTGGGACCCGAAAACTCGACTAGGTGTTATAGATTGAGATTTTGTCTACCCAGCCATCATCTTTGTCTCGATCTGTAACAGTTAGGAGTGAAATGACCAGCCAGGTGTTACAGATCTAGATTGATTGGATTGACCCATCTGTTTGTCTCGATCTGTAACATCTAAGCGGTCAAAAGCGGTCTACATGTTACAGATTGAGATTTTTGGCTTGGCCTGTGCGTTCACCTCGATCTGTAACAGCTGGGACCCAAAAACTCGGCTAGATGTTACAGATTAAGATGAACAGGAGGACGGGTGCGGTCTAAACAAAATGGCCCGCGCATCACACATCGATGCACGGGCCATTTATTGTCTGCAAGCGGCAGGTGGTGTCAGCGTCTTATGCCTCGAGGTTTTCCTCGATCCAGGCGACGGCACCCTTGGGATCCTTAGTGAGGTCGATGTACTGTTTGCCCTTGGGCGACAGCAGCGTGATGCCCAGGCGGTCGGTGTCGGCCTTCATCTCGTTGTAATAGGTGCGAACCTGCGGAGCCAGGACGATGACGTTGTACTGGTCCATGATGGCGTAGTGGCTGCCGTAGGCACCGGCGTTGGCGGTAATGTCGATGCCCAGCTCGTCGGCGCCTTCCTTAAGCGCGTTGGCGAGCAGTGCAGAGGTGCCGGCGCCAGCGCACAGAACCAGAACCCTCAGATCCTTGCCCTTAAGGGCGGACGGAGCTGCGGAGGCCTCAGTGGCAGAAGCGGTCTCGACAACAGGAGCCTCAACGGCGGGGGCGGCAGCGGTCTTGACGGCCTTGGTCTCCTCGGCCTCTTCTTCGGCCAGGGTCTCGGCCTCCTGCTTGCACAGGACGTTGTCGTAGGCCTTGCAGAACGGGTAGTAGATTAAGAAGTCAACGACCAGCAGGACGACAACCAGGACCAGAGAGATCGGCTGGAAGTTGGTGTCGATGAAGGTGCCGATCGGTCCGGGGAGTGCCCACGGCATGGCATAGATAAAGCCGTTCATGCCCAAAAAGTCGATGAAGAACTTACCAATGAGGACGTTGGCCACGGGGGCAAACAGGAACGGGATCAGGAAGTACGGGTTGAGGATGATGGGCGCGGCGAACAGCAGCGGTTCGTTGACGGCGAACATCACGGGTATGACAGAGGCTTTGCCGACGGCCTTGAGCTGCTTGGAGCGCATAAAGAGCAGGAAGATGATCGGGACAATGAACGTGGCGCCGGTGCCGCCGAGTTCGCCGATGTAGTTACCGAAGTTCTCGGTCAGGGCGAGGGCGGGGTGACCGCCGGCCTGCAGCGTGGCGAGGTTGGTGGTGATGTTGCCAAACAGCGCGGCGTTGAGGGCAGGCTTAACGACCGAGGGGCCGTGGATGCCCATGAACCAGAACAGCGGGATCATGAACCAGATGAGGGCGAGGCCGGCGTAGGAATCGGCAGCGGCGAACAGCGGGCTCACCAGCGTGGAGATGACGTTGGCAAACGGGACGGCCAAGCAGGTGCGGCAGATAACGTCGATGACGGCGACAAACAGGATGGAGAAGCTGAAGGCGAAGATGTCGCGGAAGTTCTGGGCGATGGCGCCGGGGACTTCTTTGGGCAGCTTGATGGTGATGTCTCGCTTAATGCAGAAGGCATAGATGTTGACCGTGGCAAATGCGGCGACAAAGGAGCTCAGTAGGCCCTTGGTGCCCATGTTGTCGGTAAAGAACACCGAGACATCGGCGCCGTCGATCTTGGCACTCGTCTGGGTAACGGCCAAGATGAGCATAGCGCACATGGCGGCGACCATGGTGCTCGTGGCGTTGATGGCCTTGCCGGCAGGCATGCGGCGGTTCTTGGAGCCGGTCAGCGCGCTTGCGGTGGTGCCGGCGACCATGATGCCCACGACGCCCATCGTGAAGTTGTAAACCTTGTTGCAGAAGTTCACGACGTCGACGTTCCACCAGTCGGGCAGCGTAAAGCCGCCGACCGTGGCGACAACGCCCGGCAGGGTCGAAATAAGCAGGAAGACAGAAGAAGACAGGATGATGGGCATTGCTGCCAAAAAGCCGTCTTTAATGGCCTGAAGGTAGATGTTCTTAGAGACCTTGTCGAAGTACGGCTGACCTTTCTCCAAGAACTTAACGATCGATTCCATAGTTCACGCTCCTCTTTGCATGAAATCTTAATGGCATGGACGTTGAAAACCTATATGGTCTCCCGCTTGCTAAAAGCCCGGGTGCAGGCGGGGTCAGTCCCAGGGGGAGAGAGGGGAGCGGCTGGGTTTGTATCGCATAGGGCCGCTCCCCTCTCGGGGGAAAGCGAGGCGATGCGCTACTGCGCGTCCGCCATAGTGTCGGCGAGCTCCTTGTACCAGAGTGCCGACTGCTTGATGTAGCGTTTTTGCGTGTCGAAGTCGATGTAGAACAGGCCGTAGCGCTTGTTATAGCCGTTGGCCCACGAGAACTGGTCCTGCAGGCTCCAGATAAAGTAGCCCTGGACGTCGACGCCCTCGGCGCGCGCCCGGAGCACCTTCTCCATGTGCTGGTCGACAAAGTCGATGCGCTCGGGATCGGCGACGATGCCGTTTGCGTCGGGCTCGGGGTCCTTGTGGCCCAGGCCGTTTTCGGTGATATAGATGACGGGGAGGTTGGGATAGGTGGCGCTGATGTGCTTGAGCGTGTCGTAGAGGCCTTGCGGGTAGATGAGCCAATCCCAGTCGGTGGTGGGGATACCCGGCATATCGACCTGCTGCCCGACGCCCTTAAACTTAAAGCACGAGGTGCCCTTGTCTCCGGTGCCGTTAAAGCTGTTGGTGGACTCGCCATCGTAGGCGGCGATAAACGCCGACTGATAGTAGTTGAGGCCGAACATATCGTTGCGGGGCGCCGCCTTGGCGAGCTCCTCCATGTCGCTGTCCTCAACCGTAAGCGTGGCGTTGTTGGCACGCAGAATCTCGTTGATGAGTGAGAGGGTGCGCGCGGAGTAGTGACCCAGGAAGGCGCCGTCCATGATGAAGTCGGTGTAGAAGGCGTTGTACAGGTCGGCGGCGTGCTGGTCGGCGGGCGAGTCTGTGGCAGGATATGCCGGCGTCAGGACGTTGACCATGCCAATGCGTCCGCCCAGGTGCTCGGTCTCGTCAAGATCCTTATACAGGTTGACGGCGCGGGCGTGGGCAACGAGCTCGTTGTGCTGGCTCTGGATGCCGCTCGTCACATCAAAGTGATGGTTGGGCGGGAAGTTGCCTTGGATGTATTGGGAGTGCGAGAGGCTGATGAGCTCGTTGATGGTGAACCAATTCTTGACCTCGCGGAACTCGCGGAAGCAGAACTCGGCATAGCGCACATAGGCGTCGACGGTCTTGCGGTTGAGCCAGTCGCCCTGGTTGAACAGGGCGGCGGGGGAGTCAAAGTGATGCAGGGACACATAGGGCTCGACGCCATACTTTTTGCAGCAGGCGAACAGCTCGTGGTAGTGCTTAACGCCCTCGGCGAGGGGCTCGGCATCGTCGCCGTTGGGGAAGATGCGGGTCCAGGCGATGGACACACGGATGGCGTTGAGTCCATGCTCGGCAGAAAGGCGGATATCCTCCTCGTAGCGGTTGTAGAAATCACTGGCCGGGTCGGGCAAAAAGCGACCCTGGGCGACAAGGTAATCGTCCCACATGGTCTTACCCTTGCCTGCCACCTTCGTGGAACCTTCCGTTTGGTACGCGGCGGTTGCGGCGCCCCAAACAAAGCCCTTCGGCAGCTGCTGTACGCGGTTTAGCAAAGACATATGCATACACCCTCTCGTCTCGCTGTTCGATATTGTGCGTTTGCGCTCAGGAGGCTCCCTGGTTAGCGTTCAGCGGTGAAAAAGCCCGATAAACACTATCTTAAAATGATTAGAACCAAAATGAGCACGTGAACATTTGACAATGAGCACGTTAACATCCGGCTGGGATGTATAGAAACAAAACAACTTCAAACAGCCGCGAACGGTTGTATTTGTTCGGTAAGCGGTTTTGATTGACAGAAGTTTTCATGTTGTGGTATATGGCTCGGGTATCATGAGCACGTTATCGATGTATGTACGATGCGCCATGGGCGCGGGGAATAGTTGGGAAGCAGGTTAGCGTGGAAGGCATGGCTCAGCAGACAAGGAATGGTCATTCGGCGAGCGCGGCAGAGGTTGCGGCGCTCGCTGGCGTGAGCCGCCAGACTGTGTCTCGCGTGGTCAACGGTATGCCCAACGTGACGGAAAAGACGCGCAAGCGTGTGCTGGCCGCCATGGAAGAGCTGGGCTTTCGTCCCAATTTTGCTGGAGCGGCGTTGCGCGGCGGGTCGTATCGTTCTATTGGCCTGTGCATGTACAACATCACACGTGTCGGTAACCTGGCGACGCTCGAGGGTATCATGCAAGCGGCGCGCGAGCACGATTTTGCCGTCACTATGATCGAGATGGGCGGCGACAAGCCCTATACACTTGCCGATGCCTCGCGCCGCATGGTCGAGCGACCCGTCGACGGCATGATTCTCAACATGAACCGCATGGCTCCCGATTTTGAGGAGTTTGTTCCCCAGCCGGGAGTGCGAACGGTCATCCTGTCCATGTATGCGCATCCGCGCTGCACGACGATCGACTCCGACCAGTATGGTTCGTGCGAGCTGTTGACCAATTATCTGCTGGAACATGGTCACTCGAATATGCGGTTTGTGGCGGGTCCGGAAAACTCGATTTCCTCGCGTTTTCGTGAGGCCGGTTGGCGCGATACGCTGGGTCGTGCTCATGTCGATGCCGCTCCGATGCTGCGTGGCGATTGGAGTGCGGACAGTGGGTACGCCATGGGCGAGCGGATTGCGGCCGAGGTGCTTGCCGGCGGGTCGCAGGCGCCGACTGCCGTGCTTGCGGCAAATGACCAGATGGCGCTGGGCGTTATCGCCGCGCTCGAGAACGCGGGCCTGTCCGTGCCCGACGACGTGAGCGTGGTTGGTATCGACGACGCACTCGAGGGACTTGTTCCTCACAATCGGCTGACGACGCTGCGATTTGATTTGCGCGGTGTCGGTAAGCTTGCGTTTGAGGCGGCGATTGGAGAGAGCTCGTCTATCGAGGCGATTCATGTGCCGAGTACGCTGGTCGAACGCTCGACTGTTAGGGACATACGGGGTTAGGTCCTACTCCGTTTGTCTCGATTTGTAACAGGTAGACGGTCAAAAGCGGGCTACGTGTTACAGATTTAGATTCTTCGGAAAGAGCAATCCTGTTCGTCTCAATCTGTAACAGCTAGGACCAAAAAACTCGGCCAGATGTTACAGATCGAGACAAACGGCTCCCGACCAGCCCAAAAACAAAAAGACCGGGGGCGGCGCGCCGTGTGCCGTGCCGCCCCCGGCTGAGAAATGGGGACAGGTTGTGTGAGCGGGCAACCCCGCCAGCCACTAGTCCAGACGACGGGTCTGCGCCACGTGCTTGTACCAGTAGGCGCTTGCCTTGGGCGTGCGCTTCTGGGTTTCAAAGTCAACGTAAAAGAAGCCGTAACGCTTGTTGTAGCCATTGGTCCAGGAGAACTGATCCTGCAGGCTCCACAGGAAGTAGCCGCCCACGTTGACGCCCACCTCCATGGCCTTGAGCAGCCAACGCAGGTGCTGCTCGATGTAGTCGATGCGCGGCTGGTCGTCCACAAAACCGTCCTTGTAGGGGTCCTTGTAGCCCATGCCGTTCTCGGTGATGAAGATCTGCTTGTAGTTGGGGTAGCGCTGTTTAATGTAGACGAGCAGATCGAACAGGCCCTCGGGATAGATGATCCAGTCCCAGTCGGTGGTGGGGATGCCAGGCTTGTTCACATGCTCGCCAATGCCCTTAACGCGCCAGCGGCCGGTGCCCTTCTCTCCCGTACCGTTGTGGTGCAGGTCGTTTTCGCCATCGTAGGCCTTCAAGAATCGGCACTGGTAGTTGTTAACGCCCAGGTAGTCGTTGTAGAGCGCGGCCTCGCGCATGATTTCCAGATCCTCGTCCAAGATCTCGATGGTGCCGCCCGAGACGGCGGCCAGGCGGTTGGCGCACTCGAGGGTGTCGGGCGCGTAGTCGCCGCGGAAGGTGGCGTCGAGCAAGAACTGGTTTTGCAGCACGTGCTCGTTGTTGGCGGCTTTGATGTCGGCGGGGTCGTTCTCGTTGAGCGGATACTTAAACTCCAGCGACTGAATGACGCCAATCTTGCCCTTAAAGCCGCCGTTGTGGAAGGCCAGCACTGCCTTGGCGTGGGCGAGCATCATGTTGTGCTCGCACTGGAAGGCCTCGGCAAGATGCGCCTTGACGCCACCGGGGAAGGTGCCCTCGATGTAGGTGTTGGAGGCGTCGGCCCAGATCTCGTTAAAGGTGAACCAGTAGGTCACCTGGTCGGCGTACTCCTTAAAGCAGAAGGTGGCAAAGTCCACAAAGGCGTCGATGGTCTCGCGGTTGAGGAAGTCGCCCTTCTCAAAGAGAGGAAGCGGCGTGTCAAAGTGATGCAGCGTGACGAACGGCTCAACATGGTGCTTATGGCACTCGGCGAAGAGATCGTGGTAGAACTGGACGCCCTCGGGGTTGATTTCGCCGGTACCGTTGGGGAAGATGCGGCTCCAGGCGATGGAGAGGCGAATGCCGTTGATGCCAAACTCTTCGCACAGCTCCAAGTCGACGGGGTACTGGTTGTAGAAGTCCGAAGCGGGATCGGGGGAAAAGCGCCCCTGGGCCTCCAGGAAGTCGTCCCAGGCAACCTTGCCCTTACCGTGGGTGCGGGTCTCGCCCTCTACCTGGTAGGCAGCGGTGGCGCCGCCAAAGACAAAGTCCTCGGGAAACTGCGTAGGCGGGTTGGTGACGCTAGCAGGGTTAACGGACATGATGATCCAATCGTCTAAATCGAAGGGCCAGCCGGTCTTGGATGGTCGGCTGGCCCTGAGCGTTACTTACTTCGAGAGTTGCTCGGAGACGAAGGCGAGAGACTTATCGCCGTTCTGGGAGAGCTCGATGTACTGCTTGCCACGGCAGGCGACGCACTTGTTGCCCACGCGTTCGCAGTCCTTCTGCAGGTCGGCCAGGTAGCTGGCGGCCTGCGGGGCCAGGACGACCAGGTCAAAGTCGGGGAGCATGTCGACATGGTTGCCATATGCCTCGGCAGCGGTTTCAAGATCGATGCCGCGCTCCTTGGCAGCCTTGGCCAGTGCGTTGGCGAGCAGGCCCGAGGTTCCGCCGCCCTGGCAGAGCACGAGCACGCGCTTGCCGTTGAGGTCGCTGGCGGTCGTTGCCTCGGCAGCGGGTGCTGCAGAAGCGGCGGGGGAGTCGGCCTTCACGGCCTCGGCGGCAGCGCCGGCGGCAACGCTCTTGGCGTCAGCCTTGCCCTGGAAGGCATCGTTGAGCTTGGCGGCCTTCTCGGCGTTCTTGGCGGCGAGCTCCTCTTGGGAGATCTCGGCCTCCTCGGCGCACTTCTGGGCGTCATAGGCACGGAAGAACGGGTAGTACAGAACGAAGTCAACGACCAGGATAAGGGCGAGCATCACAAAGGCGAGCGGCTGGAAGCCCAGGCCCATGATGGTACCGATGGGGCCGGGGACGGTCCAGGGCAGGGTGTACATAAAGCCGTTCATGCCCAAGAAGTCGATAAAGATCTTGAGGATCCAGATGTTGGCGATCGGGGCAAAGACAAACGGGACAAAGAAGACGGGGTTGAGCACGATGGGTGCGGCGAACAGCAGCGGCTCGTTGACGGCAAAGCACACGGGAACGATAGCGGCCTTACCGACGGCGCGCATCTCCTGGGACTTGGCCAGGAAGCAGAACATAAAGACCAGGACGAGCGTGGCGCCGGTGCCGCCCATGCAGACGACGAAGTACTGGGCACCCTGGGTCAGGACAGCGGAAGCGTGCTGGCCAGCCTGGAACGCGGCCAGGTTGTCGGTCATGTTGGCAACGAGAGCGGCGGCGATGGCGGGCTCGACGATCGAGGGGCCGTGGACGCCGACGAACCAGAACAGGCTCATGGCGCCGTAGATCACAGCGAGGCCGATATAGCCATCGGCAGCGGTGAACAGGGGCTGGAACACCTGGATGACACCCTGGGCAAAGCAGAAGCCAAAAGCAGCGCGGAAGACGATGTCAAAAACCCAAAAGACGGTGATGCAGACGGAGAAGGGGATGATGTCCTTGAAGGTCTGCGAGATGTTGGGCGGAACCTGCTCGGGCATCTTGACGGTGATGTTGCGCTTAATGAAGAACTTGTAGATGATGCCAGTCACAAACGCAGCGATGAAAGCGGTCAGCAGGCCCTTGGAACCAAGGTAGGTGGTGTTGAAGCCGCTGGCGGCGTCCGTGGCGATGGTGTCGCTCGAAAGGAGCAAGAAGCCGATGATGGCCGCGCACATGCACGAGATGAAGTTGATCTGGTTGTTCTTGGGCAGATCGCGGTTCTGAGCGTCGGCGAAGTGCTTGGCCGTGGTGGCGGCGCAGGCGATGGCCAGGATGCCCATGGAGTAGTTGTAGCACTTCCACAGGGCGTTGTTGATGTCATCGGGCCAGTAGAAACCCCAGATGTTGGGGACCGAGGCTACCAGGCAAAAGATGGACGAGAAGATGATGATGGGGATGACGGAGATAAAGCCGTCGCGGATCGCCTTGAGGTACTTGTTGCGGGCGATCGCGTTGAAAAAGGGCTGGCCCTTTTCGATGGTGGCGATGAGTTGCTCCATGCAATGCTCCTAAGAGTCGGGGGTTAGCAACGATGGTAGCTTTTGGCGTTCGGTTGCCAAAATGTTGACGTTGCCATTTTGCGACACAAAAAAAGACGCGAACCGGTGGTTTCTGTGCCTGCGAACCGCCGATTCCTTATGCGTAAACGTTTGAGCCGCCCGGTGGCTCTGTGTTTGCACAATGGCAACGTTAACATTTGGGCGACAAAAGCCGTTCGGGGAAGCAAAAATGTCGGTGAACGGTAGGTTTTGGGTGGTGAGCGTATGGTGGGGGAGGCGTTGGATATACTTGAAGGCGTTAAAAATGACTGCGCAAGGTGCCACCAATGGCATCGTTGACATAGAAAGATCGACCTATGGCCGCTGTTAAAAAATCGGTATCCGTCAAAGACGTAGCGCGTCTCGCGGGCGTCTCGGAGCAGACGGTCTCGCGCACCGTGCACGATTCGCCCAGCGTGCGCCCCGAGACCAAGGAACGCGTGCGTGCCGCCATGCGCGAGCTGGGGTATCGCCCAAACTTTGCCGGTCGATCGCTGCGCCGCGGTAAGTTTAAGACCGTCGGCGTCGCCATGTTCAACATTACCGGTACCGGTAACCTCGACCGTATGGAGGGCTTTGCCGCCGCGGCCGACAAACATGGCTATGCCATCACCCTCACTAAAGTAGACGGGCATCCGTATACCCTCGAGAGCGCATCGTCACGCATGAGCGCGCTGCCGGTAGACGGTATGGTCGTGATCATGAACCGCATGCCGGCAGACTTTGGCACTTTTGAGCCGCTGCCCGGCATGCAGACGGTGCTCGTTACCATGCTGGAGCACCCGCTCTGTTCAACGGTCGATAACGACCAGTTCGATTGCTCGCGCCAGGTGGTCGAGTACTTGCTGGGGCGGGGGCACAAAACCGTGCACTTTATCTCGTGCCCCGAGCGCTCGCTTTCGGGCATGCGGCGCGAGGAAGGCTGGCGCGAGACATTGCGCGCGCATGGCATTGAGCCCCCGCAGCTCGTGCGCGGCGACTGGACGGCACAGAGCGGATATGCCGCAGGCCAGGCTCTGGCGGATGATCCGACCTGTACGGCCATCTATGCCTCCAACGATGCCATGGCATATGGCTGCATTCGCGGGCTCGAGTCGCGCGGAAAGCACGTGCCCGAGGATGTGAGCGTGGTGGGTGTTGATGACAGTCTGGGCGACATCGTGCCCGATTGTCGCCTGACTACGGTGCGCTTTGACAACAAGCGCGTCGGCATGTGGGCGGTCGACAAGATTGCCGGCGCCGAGGGCGTTGAACCCGGTGTGGAGCACATGCTGTTTCCGGGCGTGCTCGTCGAGGGCGATACGGTGCGCGATGTACGCTAGGGCGCGGATCTGTTTGGGTTGCCGCTAATTGTGTTCGATATTGTTCAAATTGGTTTAAAAACCGTTCACGGGCGAAAAGTGACCGTTCATAGCTCGAAATTACGTTTTGCGCTGTTCTTTTTTGTTTGAATGTTATTGTTTCTGTCATACACAACGCAGCGCGTATGCCCGGACGCGATGCTCTCCATTGGTTCATATGTGAAAGGAACGCAACATGGCAACCAAAGAAGAAATCTCGATGGTTGGATTCGAGATTGTCGCATACGCAGGTGACGCCCAGACCGATCTGCTTGCAGCGCTCGATGCTGCTCGCGAGGGTGACTTTGAGAAGGCCGAGCAGCTGCACAAGGATGCCAGCGATGCGCTCATCGGTGCCCACGACACGCAGACCAAGCTGCTTTCGCAGGAGGCCGGCGGCGGCGAGATGGAGATGACCTTCATCATGGCTCACGCTCAGGACACCCTCATGACCACCATGATTCTGGAGAAGCAGACCCGCTTTACCATCGACGCCTACAAGCGCATCGCTGCGCTCGAAGCCAAGCTCGCCTAACGAGCCCGCACAACTTCGTCCCCTTCCAAAAGCTCTGCCGCTACCCGCGGCAGGGCTTTTTCTGTCCTCCTCCCCGCAACTCATCCCGAGATAGTCATTGGGGACGTTCTTAAACGACTAGTCATTAGTCATTGGGGACGTTCTTAAACGACTAGTCATTGGGGACAGTCTTGGTGCGCTTCGTTCGTCCTCCCGTTCGATTTTTGCTCGGTGGGTATACTTCCTTTCGCATTAAGCCCCGGACTGAGGAGGTATCCAAATGCCGGATAACGGGTCAATACAAAAAAGAGACGCGCATGAGATGGCTCATGGGCGTCCTGTCCAGATAACCGAGCACACGACGGTAACAGAGTTGCAGCCCAGCCTGTCCGATGTCGTGTGCGCAAACAAAAAGCTGCAGATTGGCTTTATCGTTGCGCTCGTGGTACTGGCGCTGCTGTCGGGCTTTGTGGCTCGTCCGCATTTCGCCGATACCAAAACTTGGGACTCCACCATCGAGGTCATCGACCAAAAGAAGGGTAACGTACTGGCGCTCACGACCTCGTGCGTGGCGCTGTCTGCGGGCATTACCGCGCTGCCGGGTGATACGGGAACGCCGGTTGCCGAGCAGCTCGCGCAGCTTTCAGGCAACCTTGGTATTGTGCTTGCCGTGCTCTACCTAGAGAAATACCTGCTAACCATTTTGTGGTCGGTTGGCTTGGGCATCTTAATCCCGTTTTCGTTGGTGCTCTTTGCGGTGTCGCTCGGCATTCACGGGCGCTGGAGCACGAGCGCTGTCCTGCGCCGTGTGGCGACGCGCGTGCTAGTGGTTGCCGTGATCGGTATGGCACTCGTGCCCGCGAGCGTATGGGTGTCGCAGAAGGTCGATGAAACGTATCGCGTAAGTATTGAGCAAGCTGAGCAAAAGGCTGCGGACGCGGCCGACACCACGGACAAGTCAGCCGAGACCAGCTCAAAATCGAACAAGAAAAAATCCGAGGCCACGGAGTCCAAAAACGTGCTCGAGCAGTTGACTGATGGGGCATCGAGCCTTGTTACGTCGGTGACCAGCGGCGCCAAGCAGATGACCGATGAGCTCGTGCGGCAGGTGACCGATCTGATTGAAGGCGTCATCGTGATGATCGTGACTTCGTGCGTTATCCCGCTACTGGTGCTCGTGGCGTTCCTGTGGCTGGGACACGTACTGCTGGGGATCGATATTTCCGGCCCGGCGAACTATTTGACGGGCCGTTTTCTGGGTGCTCCGTCCAAGCACGCCAAAAAGGGTGGGCAGTCCGAGTAGCTAAAACAGCTGTATATACCGGGGAATACCGCCGAAGGGCGGCCGAGACACGCTCTCGGCCGCCCTTTTGCTTGTTGAACACATGGTCGCTACGTCCGTGCCCGGTCCAAACGGTCAGCAATCATCCGTGAACGGTATTTGTTCAAAAAAGAACAAAGATAAACAAATAGTTGTTGCAGTTACTGTTCGAATGTGTTCAAATAAACATGAACAGTGAAGAACCGCACATTCAGATGCCCGGACCTGAACGCGATTCAACACTTCCAAACAGAAACTACGCACCTGCGTATCTCTCAAGGAGGATGTCATGAGGGTTGTAATCGCTTCCGATGCCGACGGTATGTCGATGAAGGAGTCCATCAAGGAGATGCTCATCGCCGACGGTCACGAGGTCGTCGACTATTCCGAGACCCCTGCCGCGGACTTTGTCGATTCCGCGACCGCCGTTGCCAAGGACCTGCTGGAGCACAAGGATTCCCAGGGCTTCGCATTCGATAAGTACGGCGTCGGCTCCTATATGGCCGCCGTCAAGATTAAGGGCATGGTCGTCGCCAACATTTCCGACGAGCGTTCCGCCTACATGACCCGCGAGCACAACGGCTCGCGCATGGTCACCATGGGCCCGGGCGTTGTGGGCACCGAGGTCGCCAAGAAGATCGCCCGCGAGTTCCTGCGCGCGCAGTACGCCGGCGGCCGTCACCAGATCCGTGTCGACATGCTCAACAAGATGGCCTAACGAGAGCCACCGAGAACTCGAACTTCTACCTCAACTTGTGAATTCAGACGAAAGGACGTTCTGATGAAGAAGACCATCGCAATCGGTTGCGACCATATCGTTACGGACGAGAAGATCTATCTGGCCGACCGCCTGGAGCAGGCTGGCTACAAGGTGCTCGACTGCGGCACCTACAGCCACACCCGTACGCACTATCCCATCTACGGTAAGGCTGTGGGCGAGGCTGTTGCCAGCGGCAAGGCCGACTTTGGCGTGGCCCTGTGCGGCACCGGCATCGGCATCACCAACGCCGTCAACAAGGTTCCCGGCGCCCGCTGCGCCCTGGTCCGCGACATGACCTCTGCCCTGTATGCCCGTCGCGAGCTCAACGCCAACATCGTGGGCTTTGGCGGCAAGATCACCGGCGAGTTCCTGATGGCCGATATCATGCTTGCCTTCCTGGAGGAGCCCTACGAGAAGACTCCCGAGCACGATGCCCTGATCGCCAAGATCGATGCCTGCAACAAGGCCGACGCCGAGGCTCAGGCCGACCCGCACTTCTTTGACGAGTTCCTCGAGAAGTGGGACCGCGGCGAGTACCACGATTAGCGGGTATCCGGCGTAATTAACTAGTTCGTTGACGGCTCGCGTTTCTGTGATGGGGCGCGGGCCGGTTTTCTATCAGCCCAATTGGCCCAGCGGGCTGGACGTGCATTGTTCTTTTGTTTACGGCGCTGCCTCATTACCTTTCTGCTAGAGGCACGACGTTCACAATGGATCGTGCGAGATGATGATTCCCATGGAGTTTGTATGTGAAGGAGAACAATGGATCGTGCGAGATGATATGTGAAGGAGAAGATTCCCATGGAGTTTGTTCTTGATAACGGCTCTGTCCGCGTAGCACTGAGCACGGCTGGCGGATCGTTCACTTCTATTGCGGCCAACGGCCGTGAGTACCTGTGGCAGGGCGACCCGGCGGTGTGGTCGGGCCAGGCACTCATTTGTTTCCCGATCTGCGGCGGCCTTCGAGACGGTCACGCAATGACCATGGGCGGCCGCGAGGTCAAGCTCGCCCGCCACGGCTTTGCGCGCAAACAGGAGTGGAAGCTCGAGGAGCAGAGCGACAACATGGTCGCGCTGAACCTAAGCTCTGCCGACCATGCCGAGTTGCTCGAGCAGTACCCGTATCCGTTTAAGATCGTTGCTCGTTACACGATCGATGCGGAAAAGGTGGCCGTGTCGTACGAGGTGACCAATGAGGGCACCGAGGACATGCCGTTCTTTGTGGGCGGTCACCCTGGCTTTAAGTGCCCGCTCGACGAAGGTGAGTCCTATGACGACTACGAGCTCCGTTTTGAGCAGCGCGAGGCCGCCGAGCTCTGTACTGCCGTTCCCTCGACGGGCCTGATTGATGTTGAGCATCGCAGCAAGAACCCGATGGTTGGCCATGACCTGCCGCTGACCCACGAACTCTTCGACTTCGCGGAGACCATCTTTGACGTGCTCGAGAGCCGCGTGGTTACGCTGACCAAGAAAACCGAGGACAAGGGCGTGCGCCTGACGTTCCCCGATATGCCGTACCTGATTGTGTGGAGCAAGCCCGAGGGCGACTTTGTGGCCGTGGAACCGTGGGGTGGTCTGTCCACCTGCTCCGACGAGGACGATATTCTGGAGCACAAGCGCGGTTGCCTGGTTGCCAAGCCGGGGGAGACCGTCACCCGCGGCTTTGAGATCGAGATCCTTTAACGAGCTATCGTATATTTGGGGTAGCGCGTGTCGTGCCCCGGAAACAGGAGTTCAATATGATTCTGACCGTTACCATGAACCCGTCGATTGATACGCGCTATCAGCTCGACAAGTTGATCATCGACGACGTGAACCGCGTGACGCCCGAAAAGACCGCTGGCGGTAAGGGCCTCAACGTGAGCCGCGTGTTGCTGCAGCTGGGAGATGACGTGCTCGCGACCGGTCTGCTCGGCGGCCACATGGGTGCCTATATGGCTGAGCTTATGGATGCCGACGGCGTCAAGAACGACTTTGTGCCCATCGCCGGTGAGACGCGCATTTGCCTGAATATTCTGCACGAGGGTAATCAGACCGAGCTGCTGGAGAGCGGCCCGCAGATCGCCCCGGCCGAGCTCGAGGCCTTTACGGCCAAGTTTACCGAGCTTGCAGTGAAGGCGGACGTTGTGACGCTTTCGGGCTCGCTGCCGCGTGGCGTCGATGCCGGCTACTATGCCGAGCTCGTCAAGATTGCCGAGGAGGCGGGCGCCAAGGTGCTGCTCGACACCTCGGGTGCATCGCTGGAGGCCGCGCTGGAGTCCGACGCTAAGCCTGAGCTCGTAAAGCCCAACCTGACCGAGATTAACGGCCTGCTGGGTACGTCCTTTACGACCGATGATGTCGATGCCCTGCGCGAGGCGCTTGCCGCCGACGGCCGCTTTGCCGGTATTCCCTGGGTTGTCGTTTCGATGGGCGCTGCCGGTTCGGTGGGCTTCCATGAGGGTCGCGCGTTCCGCGCCAAGACGCCCGCGATTGCGGCCGTGAACGCGACGGGTTCCGGTGACTCGACCATCGCCGGCTTTGCGCATGCCATTGCTGCCGGCGCCGACGACGTCACGGTGCTCAAGACCGCCAATACCTGCGGCAAGCTCAACGCCATGGATCCCAAGACCGGCCACCTGGTCATGGACCGCTGGGACGAGGTCTACAACAGCGTTGAAGTAACGGAGCTTTAGAGTTACGCGGTTTTACCAAACCGCGTAACCAGCCGACGCTGCAAGCCCGCCAGAGCGGCAATCTGCCTTTCAGCTTCGGCGGCATGACCAGAAGGTCAATGCCGCCTCGCTTCAAGGCACCTTGCTCGCTTTGGCGGGCTTTCGCTGTCGTGGCCAAAACATCGGCGTGGTCATTGGGGACGTTCTTAAATGACTGCGGCAGATGGGGACGTTCCTTTTTTGCCGGCAGTTTGGGACATTCCTTACGGGGCACCCCCTCCACAGCGCCTATGCCAGCTTGTCGATTTGCCCAATCTCCCAGAGCGGAATGTTGACGAGCGTGCCCTCGTCTCTATATGCCGCTAACGATGTTCTCACGCAGCGCTCGAGCTTGAACTTCTCGCAGGCAATCCTCAGGCTCTTTGCTTTGAGATTCTCTGTCGCCTTTACCTCGAGCGGAAGCACGGTCCCCGCATGGTCGATGGCAAAGTCAGTCTCTGCATTGCCGGAGGAGGATGACCAATACGCGGGAGTTTTGCCTTGGAGCAAAAGCTCCTGTGCGACGTATTGCTCGGTCAGCGAGCCTTTGAACTCCGTAAAAACAGCGGGCCCGTTCAGAACAATGGCTGGCGAGAGGCCGGAGAGTGCTCCGAGGATGCCGGTGTCGATGCAGAACAGCTTGAAGCCCGAGAGATCCTCGTAGCTTGTGAGCGGTGCTCTTAGGGCGGAAACACGTGGTACCTTATGAACGATTCCATAGTCCATGAGCCACTGGAGGCTTTCCTCAAAATCGCGTGCGCGCGCCCCGGGACGGAGCGCACCGTAGACGAACTTCTTGTTTTCCTTTGCGAGCTGGCCGGGAAGGGATTTCCAAACCAGCCTCATGCGCTCGACGATGCGGGCTGGTGCATGCTTGCCAAAATCGGATTCGTAAGCTTCGATGATTTGCTGCTGAAGCCTGCGGGCCTCGATGAAATCGTGGGAGGCGGCGAAAGCGGAGACAACTTCTGGCATGCCACCGACAACGAGGTATTCCTTGAGCAGGCGCTCGAGCTTTTCGGAAACGTTTGCCAGCAGGTCCATGTCTGCGGCAAGGATGGCATCTGCGAGCGGATCGCCATCGACGGCACGAACGAACTCGACAAACCCCATGGGGCGCATGGTAAGCTGGTCAATCTTGCCGACGGGGAACGACTCGTTTTCGCGTCGGAGCGCGAGCCCCATATAGGAGCCGGCTGCCACGATATGGTATTCCGGCGCCAGCTCGTTGAAGTATTTGAGCGAGGTGATGCCACGCGGTGCCTCTTGGATTTCGTCGAAGATGATGAGTGTGTCTGTCGGCGTTATGGTCTGGCCGCGCAGGAGCTCTATCTGGGAGATGATGCGTTTGGGGTCAAGGCTTCCGTCGAACAGCGAACGTACGCCCGGTTCGAGCATAAAGTCAAAACGGATGACGTTTTGATACTGCTGGCCTGCGAATTCGTTGAGAAGCCAGGTTTTTCCCGTCTGGCGGGCCCCCTTAAGCAGGAGGGGCTTGCGGTTTGCCCTAGATTTCCAAGCGATAAGTTCACTCATAAGCTGTCGCTGCATATTGCCTCCCAACCCTCTCGGCTAGTATAAGGCCATTTGGTCGTTTCCATCGGAAAATGTGCGAGACAACCACGTTTTTCCATCGGAAAATGTGTGAGGCAACCACGTTTTTCCATCGAATAATGTGGGGGTTTAGGTCGGCACCTGGGGACGTTCTTTTTCTGCCGGCAGTTTGGGACACTCCTTGTTTTGGTGCAAATTAGCTACCCTTGCATCAGAAAACGGCGCCCGTCGGCGATGTTCCCGGCGGGCGCCGTTGTCGTGTAGGTGGCTATGTCGTGGGGGCTGCCGTTGAGCGTCCGGGTCTGTGCCCTACAGCGAGTCGATAAAGCGCTGCTGGGCGGCACGTCCTGCCTCGTCCCACTTAAAGACGCCGGCGTTGTCGAGCACGTGGCCAAACACCACGCCGACCTCCTCGTGCAGGATATCGATGGCGTTGTCGGCCGTAAGCTCGTCGGCGCGGCGGGCAAAGACGTCCTCAGCCCATGCGGCGTGGCTGCGGCAAAGATCATCGCCCTCGAGCGCACCGGCAAGGTCGTAGCTGGCATCGACCTTGGCTGCCAGCAGATGCTCACGGACAGCGCCAAGCTCGGGAACCAGGCGCGGCGGCAGAATGGCAAGGCCCATGACTTCGATCAGGCCGATGTTCTCCTTCTTAATGTGGTGGTACTCGGCATGTGGGTGGAAAACGCCTAGCGGGTGCTCGTCGGTCGTGATATTGCAGCGAAGCGCCAGGTAGGCCTCGTAAATCTCGCCGCCGGCGTTGCCGCGGGAGTCCACGCGGCGAATGACGGGCGTCACGGTGTTGTGGGCCACGCCGTCGGCTGTGTGCGCGATGACGCCCACCGACTCATCGGTCCACTCGCGCCAGGCGAGGATAATCTTCTCGGTGGCGTCGAGCAGCTGGGCGCGGTCGTGCGAGCGCAGTCGCAGCACCGAAAGCGGCCACTGCAACACGGTACCGCTGACCTGGTCAAAGCCGGGCATGCTAAACTGCGAGACCTCGGCGGCGTGCATCATGGGGAACTCGTGCGCGCCGCCCTGGAAGTGGTCGTGCGACAGAATCGAGCCGCCCACGATGGGCAGGTCGGCGTTGGAGCCAATAAAGTAGTGCGGGAACAGGTCGACAAAGTCGAGCAGGCAGGTCAGCCCCTTGCGGTCGACGTGCATCGGACGATGCTCGGAGCTCATGGCAATGCAGTGCTCGTTAAAGTACGCGTACGGGCTGTATTGGAAGCCCCAGCGCTCGCCGTCGAGCTTAATGGGGATAACGCGCAGATTCTGGCGGGCGGGGTGAGCGCCACCGTCGGCTGCGGCGGAGCGTCCGGGGTAGCCCTCGTTTTCAATGCAGAGCTGGCAGGCGGGATACTTCTCGCCCGTGTTTTTGGCGGCACCGGCCGCGGCAATATCGCGCGGGTCCTTTTCGGGCTTTGACAGGTTGATGGTAATCTCGAGGTCGCCCCAGTTGGTGGGGGTGCTCCATTTGATGTTGCGCGCGATGGCGGCACGGCGCACGTAACCGGCGTCACAGCACAGGCCATAGAACCAGTCGGTCGCGGCGCGGGGCTCGTTGACGCCTATGCGCCCGTTGAACTCCTCGTTTACAACCGAAGGCCTCGGCATGAGCGCGCCCATGATGCGCATGGCGATGCGGTCGCGGCCCGATGCCGTGTCCTCGGCAGCACCGTTGGCAACGGCAGCCTCGGAAAGCGCGGCGAGCGTGCCCTCCAGGTCAAAGTCGGGCAGGGTATCGGGGTGCAAGAGCGAAATCTTCTCGGTCTTGAGCGCCCAGGCCATGTCGAGCGCCGGGCCCGTAGCACCGATGCACTCGAGAATGGTGTTGTATGCCCAGATGCGATCGTCCTGGCCGATCATCGATCGATGGATGGCATATTCGATGAGGCCCTGCGCGGCCTCGCGCACATCAGTCATTACAGCCATGCCGCGTAAGCCCCCTTGTCAGAGATGGCGTAGTGACGGGCAGAGCCCTCGCCCAGCCAGCCGTTCATCTTGGCAATGAAGGTGTCGACCAGATCGAGCGGCACGAAGGCCTGGATGGTACCGCCAAAGCCGCCGCCGTGAATACGAACGGCGCCACGGCCGTCGAGCACATGCTCGGCAAGAGCAAGTGCGTACATGGAAGGCTGCTCGGCACCCAGTTTGGCAACAACATTCTGCAGGTACATGGCGGAGCTGGCGCCGGACTCGCGCGTCAGGACCAGGAACTGGTCAATGTCGCCGGCGTTCAGGGCCGCCCAGCGCTTATCGACCAGGCCGTTCTCGTACCAGTAGTGAACGGCGCGCAGGCAGGCACGGTCGCCCAGCTTGGCGCGTAGCTCGGGGAGCTTGGCGTCAAAGTCCGCCACGTTTACCTCGCACAGGCGTGCCTTGCCAAACTCGGCAGCGACGTCCTGCATCTCGCGCGGAACGGCGGCGTAGTCGTCGGTAGCTGCCACATGGTCGGCGCCAACCTTAACGAGCACGAGCGCATAACCGTGATCCTCAAAATTGAGCTCGAGCTTCTGGGTTTTAGGCTGAGCCTGGTCCTCAAAGTCCATGTAGGCGAGGCCGCCCAGGCACACAGCGGCCTGGTCCATCAGACCGCAGGGCTTGCCGTAATAGTTGTTCTCGGTGCGCTGGCTCATCTGGGCGAGGGCGACGGGCTCGATGGCGGGCGCGCCCCAGAGCGTCTCCATGGCACGACCGTACGCGGCCTCGACGGCGGCAGAGCTGGAAAGGCCGCCACCCGAGGGGACGGAGCAAGTGAAGGCGAAGTCGAAGCCGTGGGGCTCAACACCAAGCGCTGCGATTTCGTGGGCCATGCCGCGGACGAGGCTCGCGGACGTGCCCTTCTCGGACTCCTGAACGTCTAGCGTGTCGAGCGCGATCTCAAACGTGGGATAGCCCTCGTCGGCAACGCGAACCTTGTTGGAATCGGTTGCCACGGTGATGCCGTCGACGGCGACATCGAGCGAGCCGGCGATGACGTGGCCGCCCTCGTGGTCGGTGTGGTTGCCGCTGATCTCGGAACGGCCGGGCGCGTGTACGTAGAGCACCTGGCGGTCGCCGATGGGGCCAAACTCCTCCTCAAATAGCTTGGTGAGCGTGGCGAATGTCTTTTCGTCGGGGGTGGTCATGGGAGTCCTTTCCTTGGCGCGCACGGGTGAGTTTTGCGTCGTTATGAGTACGTTAACAACTTGAAGCGGCATGAACCGAGTGTTCACGATACCGCACGTTACGGGCTATGTTAACGTACTCATAACACAACGCTTGTCACTTTTTGAGAATCTGGTAATCGGTAGAAATACGGCCGTGAACGGTACTGCCGTATGGACTTATAAAGCAGAAGAGATGCAGATAGAAAAAGTAGAGTACGTTAACATGCGTTCGACGATAGCGGGCCTCGGCGCGGGGTGTATCTCTGCCCGGGCCGGCATTCACGCTATTCAGATCTCGCAAGGTTGAAGGTGATCCTGTGGCAAGGCGCCCGTCCAACGATACAGGTACGCGTCCAGTCTCCATGGCCGACGTCGCCCGCGCTGCCGGCGTTTCGCAGCAGACGGTTTCGCGCGTCGCCAACGGCTTGCCCAACGTTAACGAGCAGACGCGCCAGCGCGTGCAGGCCGCTATGCAAGAGCTCGGCTTTCGTCCGAGTTATGCCGGTCGCTCGCTGCGCGACGGCCGCTACCATTCGGTCGGCCTGTGCGTCAACGATGTCACCAAGTTTGGCAACCTCTCAATGATCGACGGCATCGCCAGCGCTGCTCGCGAGCATAATTGTGCCATCACGCTGGTCGAGATGTCCAAGACCGAGGAGTTTTCGCTTGCCGAGGCCACGCGTCGTATGGCCGCGCTGCCCGTGGACGGCATCATCATCGGCATGAGCCGCATGGCGCCCGATTTTGAGGCGTTTGTTCCACTGCCGGGCATTGGCACGGTCATCGTTACCATGTACGCGCACCCGCGGGTGACCACGGTCGACTCCGATCATTACGGCTGCTCGCTCTTGCTTATGGATCACCTGTTTGAGCTGGGGCACGAGCAGATTCGCTATATTGGCGGCCCGTCGTTCTCGGTCGACGAACAATTTCGTCGCGCTGGTTGGCAGGATGCGCTCGAGCGTAAACACATCGAGCCGGCAGAGCCGCTCGAGGGCGACTGGTCTGCCAACAGCGGCTACGAGGCCGGCAGGCACCTGGCCGAGCACGATCACACCATGACGGCGATTTACGCGGCAAACGACCAGATGGCAAACGGCGCAATTGCGGCGCTGCGCGATAGCGGCCTGCGTGTGCCCGAGGACGTAAGCGTGGTGGGCGTCGACGATTCGCTCGATGATTTTGTGGCACACAACGAGCTCACGACCGTGCGATTCGATCTACATCAGCGCGGACGCGAGGTGTTTGAGCATGCGGTTCCCGAGGCGGGTACGGCGGGCAAAACCGTTGCCATCCGTATTCCCGGCCAGCTCATTATTCGACATAGCACGGCGATACTGCGCGCATAGTTTGTGCAGGTCAACGGCAGTATATTCCGCCTCAATTACAATCGGTAAGGATGCTGGCGGATAGCCGTGGCTATGAAGGCGAGTGTTATGATAGACGGGTTCTTTTGTCTATCTAGGAGGCTTTGCCTGATGGAGATCACCAAGGATATCCGCTACATCGGTGTCGACGATCACGACATTGACCTGTTCGAGGGCCAGTACGATGTGTCCGAGAACGGTATGGCATACAACAGCTACGTTATCTTGGGCGAAAAGATCGCTGTCGCCGATTCAGTCGACGGCGGTTTTGTTGACGAGTGGCTCGGCAACCTCGAGGCCGTGCTCGATGGCCGTACGCCCGACTACCTGGTTGTCCATCACATGGAGCCCGATCACTCCGCCGGTATCGCCGCCTTTATGGAGCGCTATCCCCAGGCACAGATTGTGGCCAGCATGGGCGCCTTCCGCATGATGGTCAACTACTTTGGCACCGACTACCCCGAGCGCAAGATGGTCGTCAAAGAGGGCGACGTGCTCGATCTGGGCGGTCACAGCCTAACGTTTGTCGGCGCCCCCAACGTTCACTGGCCCGAGGTGATCTTCTCCTACGAGTCTACCGACAAGGTGCTCTTTAGTGCCGACGGCTTTGGCAAGTTCGGCGCCAACGACATCGAGGACCCGGAAGGCTGGGCTTGTGAAGCGCGCCGCTACTACTTTGGCATCGTCGGTAAGTTCGGCAAATTCGTGCAGACCGTGCTCAAGAAGGCCGCCGATCTGGATATCCAGATCATCTGTCCGCTCCACGGCCCCGTACTGACCGAGAACCTGGGCTATTACCTCGACACCTATAACACCTGGTCGAGCTATCAGCCCGAGGACGAGGGCATCACGATCGCCTATGCGAGCGTGTATGGCCATCTGAAGGCTGCCGTTGAGGAGCTTGCAACTGCGCTCGAGGCTCGCGGCCAGAAGGTTTCCGTCTTTGACCTGGCTCGCGACGACATGGCCGAGGCCGTTGAGGATGCGTTCCGCTATGACCGTCTGGTGCTCGCCTCCATCACCTATCAGGGCGAGATCTTCCCGTTCATGAGCACCTTTATCCACACGCTTGCCGAGCACGCCTATCAGAACCGTACGGTGGCGCTCGTTGAGGCCGGCTCCTGGGCGCCCACCGCTGCTAAGGTTATGACCAAGGAGCTCGGGGGCATGAAGGACATCACCATGGCGCAGAACAAGGTGACCGTGCTGGGTTCGCTCAACGACGCCTCGCGCGCTCAGATCGAGGCCCTCGCCGACGAGCTCTCCAAGTAGCGACACGTTCACTTTTGACGCTCAACCATCACAACCACCACAAAGGGGACAGGCACCTTTGTGGTGGTTTTTGTTTAAGCGCCGGCGATGATGAGGGCTGGACGTGCGCTGTCGGCGATCTCGGCGATTGAGGTGGCGACGGCATGATCGGGGTCACGGTCCATCACGATGGTGTCAACGTCGGCAAGCTCGGCAAAGCGGTACATGCCGCGTCCGTTAACCTTGCTGGCGTCCATGAGGGCGACGCTTTGATGGGCCGCGGCGATCATAGCCGTTTTGGTCTCGGCCATCTGGGGAAAGTCGGTCGTAAAGCCGCAGCTGGAGACAAAGGCGCCGGGGCACATGACGGCCAGATCGGCATGGACCATTTGGAGCGCCTGCATGGTGAGCGGTCCGTACAAATAACGATGGCCTTTGCGCAGCGCCCCGCCCAGCATGACGACATCGACCGAGGGCATGCTCTCGTCGATGTAATCGGCAATGGTAATGTCTGCCGTGATGACGGTGATGCCGTCGCGCTGGTCGAGGAGCCGGACGAACTCGAGCGCCGTGGTGCCCGAGTCGACGAGCAGCGTGTCGCCGTCATTGACGAGCTCGATGGCGCTTTGCGCGATGGCCTGCTTGGCAGCGACGTTGACATTGATGCGGCGATCCTGCGTGGAGACGGTCAGGCGTTTGTGGAGCGATACGGCACCACCATGTGTGCGGCGCAGCTTGCCTGCTTCGGCGAGCGCGTCCAGGTCGGCGCGGGCGGTGACGGAGGACACGCCAAAGGTCTGGGCGATTTCTGCTACCTGCACCGAGGCATTATGATCGAGCATTTCCATAATGGCGGTACGGCGTTCGTCGGCAAAAGCACGGTTGGTGGCTTGGGCCATGCTTGCTCCATTCTCGGCTAAATTTGCAGGAATTGTGTTGACTCTATTTTCGTTCATTTTCTTTTTGAGTAAGAAAACACCTTTCGATTACTTATCTTTTCTATAAAAGAAAGACGCTGAACGCCCAAAATTCAATATCGAACACGCCCACTCGGCTTCAATTCCTTCCGTTTACTTTTCAAAAACGGCTGTATTGACCTGCATGGGCTCAATATCTCGCACGTGCAAAGCCGCTGAATTTCATACAATGAGCGCAGTAAAACGCAAGGTAAAACGCCTTGTGAACAACTACGCCCGATGTCCAGATGCGGGCGAGGGAGAGGAGCAAACGCTCATGGCACTTGTTACCACCGAAAAGATGCTCAAGGACGCTCAGGCCGGCCACTACGCCGTCGGCGCGTTCAACGTCGAGAACCTCGAGTTTGTTATGGCCGTTCTGGCCGCTGCCGAGGAGACCAAGTCCCCCGTCATCATGCAGACCACCCCGGGCACCATCAAGACCGCTGGTCTGGACTACTTCTACGGCATGGTCAAGGCCGCTGCCGAGCGCGCTTCCGTGCCCGTCGCCCTACACCTCGATCACGGCGATGGCTATGACCGCTGCATGCAGGCTTTCCGCACCGGCTATACCTCTGTCATGATCGACGGTTCGCACGAGTCCTTCGAGGACAACATCGCCCTGACCAAGTCCGTCGCCGACGCTGGCCGCGCCATGGGCGTGCCCGTCGAGGCCGAGCTCGGTAAGGTTGGCGGCAAGGAGGACGACGGTCCCGCGGTTGAGGGCGAGAGCCCCTACACCGATCCGGCTGAGGCCAAGGAGTTCGTCGAGCGTACCGGCTGCACCTCCCTCGCAATTGGCGTTGGCACCAGCCACGGCGTGTACACGAGCGATCCGCACATCGAGCAGTCCGTGGTCAAGGCCATCCGCGACGCCGTCGACGTGCCGCTGGTCCTGCACGGCACCTCTGGTGTGCCCGATGAGCAGGTTGCCGAGGCTGTGAAGAACGGCATCTGCAAGGTTAACTACGCCACCGAGCTGCGTCAGGCCTACACCAAGGGCTTCATGGCCTACATGGCCGAGAACCCCGCCTGCTTCGATCCCAAGAAGCCGGCCAAGGAGGGCATGCGTGAGATCACCGAGCTGGTTAAGATCCGCATGACCAACCTCAATTCTGTGGGCAAAGCAGAGTAATATTTATGTGCCAGGGGGCACCTGCGATGTGTGTCGCAGGCGCCCCCTTTTTTGTACGGCGGCGCTTTGTCAAAATCCTGTATGCCTTGCTGCCGAGGATTGGGCTGTTTGCGGCAAAACGGCGCGATTACCTTATGTGATGCAGCTATTCCATAAGGATAAGGAGCAATAACATGAATTACACGCTCGATAATGGTGAGCTTTCGATCGGCCTTACTACCGCCGGCGGCTCGTTTACCAGCATCAAAGCTCAGGGCCGCGAATACCTGTGGCAGGGCGACCCGGCTGTGTGGTCGGGGCAGGCTCCCATCTGCTTTCCCATTTGCGGCGGTCTGCGCGACGGTCGCGCAATGACCCACAGCGGCCACGAGGTTAGGCTCGCCCGTCATGGCTTTGCGCGCAAACAAGAGTGGAAGCTCGTGGAGCAGACGGATACTATGATCGCGCTCAAGCTCGAGAGCTCTTCTCGTGCCGAGCTGCTGGAGCAGTACCCCTTCCCGTTTAAGATCGTCGCGCGCTACAGCCTCGAGGGCAAACGCGTGCACGTGACCTACGAGGTCACCAATGAGGGCACCGAGGACATGCCGTTCTTTGTGGGCGGTCATCCGGCTTTTGCCTGCCCACTTGACGAGGGCGAGAGCTACAGCGACTACAAGCTGCGCTTTGAGGCCGAAGAGGCCGCCAAGCTTTGCACTGCCGTTCCCTCCACGGGTCTCATCGACGTGGAGAACCGCAGCGCCAACCCCATGCAGGGCTGCGACCTGCCGCTCACGCACGAGCTCTTTGATTTTGCCGAGACCATCTTTGATGTGCTTAACAGCCACGTGGTTGACTATGTCAAGAAGGACGAGGAGAAGGGCCTGCGCCTGACGTTTTCCGACATGCCTTACCTTATCGTATGGGGCAAGCCCGAGGGCGATTTTGTGGCCGTGGAGCCGTGGGGTGGTCTTTCGACCTGTTCTGACGAGGACGATGTGTTCGAGCACAAGCGCGGCTGTCTCATCGCCAAACCGGGTGAGACCATCGCGCGCGGCTTCTCGATTGAGATTCTCTAGAGCCCTGAGCAACAAAACGGGGCAGCTCCGAGAGGCCCCAGAAACGGAGCCGTTCGAGAGACCCCAGAATAGGAGTCATCATGATCCTTACCGTAACCATGAACCCGTCTGTCGATACCCGCTACCAGCTCGATAAACTCACCATCGACGACGTCAACCGTGTAACGCCCGAAAAGACCGCCGGCGGCAAGGGTCTCAACGTGAGCCGCGTTTTGCTGCAGCTGGGCGATGACGTGGTGGCCACGGGCCTCCTCGGCGGCCACATGGGTGCCTACATGGTCGAGCTCATGGATGCCGATGGCGTCAAGAACGACTTTGTGCCCATCAAGGGCGAGACCCGCATCTGTCTCAATATCCTTCACGAGGGCAACCAGACCGAGCTGCTTGAGAGCGGCCCTCAGATTGCGCCCGAGGAGCTCGAGGCTTTTACGGCCAAGTTCCGCGAGCTCGTTGCCCAGACTAGCGTTGTGACGCTCTCTGGTTCCCTGCCGCGTGGCGTTGAGGCTGGCTACTATGCCGAGCTCGTTAAGATTGCGGCCGAGGCCGGCGCCAAGGTGCTGCTCGACACCTCGGGAGCCTCGCTCGACGCGGCGCTCGAGAGCGATGTTAAGCCCGAGCTCGTCAAGCCCAACCTTACAGAGATCAACGGCCTTTTGGGCACGAGCTTTACTACCGAGGACGTTGACGCCCTGCGCGAGGCTCTTGCTGCCGACAAGCGCTTTGCTGACATTCCCTGGGTCGTTGTGTCCATGGGCGCAGCGGGCTCCGTGGGCTTCCATAATGGCCGTGCCTTTCGTGCCAAGACGCCCAACATCCCCGCGGTCAATGCCACCGGCTCGGGTGACTCGACCATCGCTGGTTTTGCACATGCCATCGCTGCGGGTGCGGATGACGTGACGGTCCTTAAGACCGCCAACACCTGCGGTAAGCTCAATGCCATGGATCCCAAGACCGGCCACCTCGTCATCGAAAAGTGGGGCGAGGTCTACACCGCGGTTGAGGTTACCGAGCTCTAGGTTACGCGGGTTTACCAGCCCGCGTAACGACTCGACGCTGCAAGCCCGCCAAAGCGGCAACTTGATGTTCAATCGTCGGCCGCGTACCAAATAGAGGGGCGGAGCCGGATTTAGCCTTCCATTGAGGGGTAAAACTGCATCCGTCCCAAGCTGCAACTGTAGTGGCCCCGGAGCGTCCGTCGCTTCGGGGCCACTTTGCGTCGCTGTATTGTGCACAATTCCCGCCAACGGCGGTTACGCGCATTGGACTGTTACCTCTACCTGCGCAAACGTAATCTGTCCTTGTCAAGCAAAGACCAGCTGGCGCGGAGCCGGCGGCAAGGCAAGGAGGTTCAATCGTGTGCGAACAGTGCCAAAAAATGTGGGCCGGCGTGGTTCACGCAAAGGACGACATCCGTTTTGAGGAGATCGAAAAGCCCACGCCCAAAGCGGGTGAGGTCCTCGTCAAGGTCAAATACTCGGGCATTTGCGGCTCGGATGTTCCGCGCGTCCTGGGTGATGCCTGCCATTACTATCCCAACGTGCTGGGCCATGAGTTCTCGGGCACCATCGCCGAGGTCGGCGAGGGCGTCGAGAAGCTCAAGGTCGGCGATCGCGTAGCAGGCGCGCCGCTGGTCCCTTGCATGGAGTGCGAGGATTGCCAGCGTGGCGATTATTCGCTTTGCAAGCATTACAGCTTTATCGGTACCCGCCAGTTTGGCAGCTTTGCCGAGTACGTGTGCATCCCTGCTGTCTGCGCCGTTAAGTTCGATGACTCGGTGAGCTTTGAGCAGGCAGCGTTGATTGAGCCTACCACCATTGCTCTTCACGGCCTTGAGCGTCTTGACTTCAAGGGCGGTAAGACCGTGGCAGTGCTTGGCGGCGGCACCATTGGAATCATTACGGCGCAGTGGGCCCGTGCCTTTGGCGCGCGTGAAGTCACGGTGTTTGATGTGATACCCGAGCGTCTTGAGTTCGCGCGCCACATGGGCGCCACGAGTACCGTCAATTCTATGGATGACGATTGGCGCGACCAGGTTGCTGCCATCACAGATGGTCGCGGCTACGACTACGTCTACGAGACGGCCGGTGCTAACGCCACCATGCATATGGTCTTTGAAGTCGTGGGCAATAAGGGCGAGGCGTGCCTCATCGGTAAGCCCACACGCGAGCTCACATTTACTGTTGGCGAGTGGGAAAAGCTCAATCGCAAGGAATTTAAACTCACCGGGTCGTGGCTCGGCTACACCGCTCCCTTCCCGGGGCATGAATGGACGCTCACAGCCGAGGCTTACAAGAACGGCATGATTCCCTATGACGAGGGGCACATTTTTGCCAAGTATCCGCTCGAGAAGATCTCCGAGGCGTTTGATCAATACCGTACCCCCGGTCTTGTCAAAGGCAAGATCCTCATCGACTGCGAGCGCTAAAGATGCTCGAGAACGAGTGGGGGAGCAGGGGCTTTGTAACGTATGGCAGCTTGGTCGCCCTCTCGTCTCCTAAAGAAGGCCATTGGCGCGTGCTGAGCCCAAAGGAGAGCCGGCCGCGAAGCAGCAAAAAGCAATCCAACAAGAAAGGAAGCAATCATGGAGCCTAAGGATTGGAAAGACGGAGAGAAGATTATCGGCGCTTGCATGAATTGCGCAGATTACAAGAATCTGAGCGCGCTCGTCAAAGAGCTTGATGAGGCAGGCGTGGACCTGTATCACCTCGACATCATGGACGGCACGTTTGTTCCTAACATCGCGCTGGGTCCGCAGGACGTCAAGGCGATCAAGGAACTCACCGGCAAGGTCTGCGATGTACACCTGATGGTTCAGGATGCTCCCAAGTACATCGATATGTTTGTTGGGCTGGGCGCACAGATTGTGCATGTCCATGGCGAAAACGACACCCAGATCACCCGTACCCTTCAGCACATTCGTGACCTCGGTGCCAAGTCGAGCTTGGCTATCAGCCCTTGCACTTCGTTCGAGACCATTCAGGAGTCTCTCAACGTCTGCGATTACGTCCTTGTGATGCGCGTGAACCCCGGCTTTGCGGGCCAGAAGGCGCTTCCTTTTGTCGACGAGAAGATCAAGAAACTCGTTGAGCACAAGGATGAGTATGGCTACAAAATCCTGGTCGATGGCGGCGTGTCCATGGAGAGCGTGCGCGATCTGTGGAAGGCGGGCGTCGATGGCTTCTGCCTGGGAAACGCCGGCCTCTTTGGTAAGGACCGCAGCTACAAGGACATTATCGACGAGCTGCGTTCCTATCCTAAGTAACGTGATACGGGCATCTATGTGAATTATGGTCAAAACGTCGGGACCCATTCGCCCATGCACTAGTGCGGGCCCCTGCGTTTCGATAACCCCCCCCTGTAATCGAGCGAGCCGCCGATTAGTCAAAAACCGGTCGGCGGCTACTCGGTATGATTGGGCTAAACCGCTCGCAGCCTTCGCCGTATGCTTCAGTCAGCAGATGGGGAGGCGGCCGAGCCCCACAACAAACCACACCGCGCGAGCTGCGCTCGTGCAAACGCAAGAGGAGAACATCATGGCTAAGAACACGGTTAAGGTACTGGTTGCCTGCGGAAGCGGCGTCGCAACCTCTACGGTTGCTCAGGCAGAGGTCAAGCAGATTGCCGAGGCTGCCGGCGTTCCGGTCCAGATTTTCAAGGGTACGATCGGCGAGGTGGGTGTCAAACAGTACGATGTCGATATCGTCTGCACTACCACCAACTACCGCAAGCCGCTTGAGCGCCCCTTCCTGAGCGTCTTTCCGCTCATTAGCGGCATCAACAAGGACAAGTGCGTCGCTGATCTGACTGCATTGCTCAAAAAGGTCCAGGCCGAGTAAACGCGCCTGCCAATAGCCGGCACCGCGGGCTGTGTCGCGGTGCCAAGGCAATCCCCCCACCATTAACCCCTTAGGAGAATCTCATGGATATCGCGCTCTCCTTTTTTAAGGAGTTCATCAATCTGGGCGCTTCGGTTATGCTGCCCGTCGTTATCGCCCTTCTGGGCCTGTTCTTTAGGATGAAGCCTAGCCAAGCCGTCCGCGCTGGCCTTTTGGTTGGTATCGGCTTTCAGGGCGTGGTGCTCACCATCAACTTTCTGCTGAGCACCATCCAGCCTGCGCTCGATTACTATACGGCCATGGGATCGGGCTACGATGTGGCCGAAATCGGCTTTGCCGCTCTGGGCGGTGCGAGCTGGACCACGCCGTTTGCCGTGTTTGCCATTCCCGCCATCGTGATCATTAACATTATCTTGCTGCGCCTCAAGGTGACCAAGGTGCTCAATGTCGACATCTGGAACTTTATGCACTTCTTGGTGCCGGGCGCCCTTGCCTACGTGCTTTTTGGCAATGCGATAATTGGCTTTCTCGTCGCGGTCGCCCTTTCTGTTGTGACGCTCTTTGCGGCCGAAAAGGTTGCGCCCAAGTGGGGCGAGTTCTTTGGCCTTGACGGTACGGCTTGCACCTGCCTGGGCTACATCGTTTACGAGTATCCCATGGCTGCTGCCATCAACTGGGTTATCGATCATATTCCCGGTCTAAATAAGATTGACCTCGACTTAGACACCCTTTCCCAAAAGATCGGTATCTTGGGCGACCCCGCGATTATCGGCCTGTTTGTGGGCGGCTTTCTGGGTCTTATGACGCAGCAGGATGCGGCCACCATCATCAAGATGTGCGCAGGCATGGCAGCCGTTATGGTGCTGCTCCCGCGTATGGTTGCCATCATGATGGAGGGCCTCGCTCCCATCGGCGCCGGCGCTAACGAGTTTGTGAAGAATCATATCGACCCCGATGCGAACATTTATGTGGGCATGGATATTGCGCTTGCTCTGGGCGACCCGTGCTGCATTACCTGCACGGCTATCATGATTCCCGTGACGGTGGGCCTGGCCTTCCTTGTCCCTGACATGTGCTTCTTCCCGGCGGCGATTTTGGCCGAGGTCTGCTACGTTGCGCCTATGGCCGTGCTCGCCAGCAAGGGCAACGTCTTCCGTACACTTGTCTGCATGGCCGTGTTCATGTATCTCATGCTCTTCTTTGCTAATATGTTTGCGCCTTACGCGACGCAGATGCTTACGGCTTGTGGCATCGATGCCGGCGGCCACATGGTTACCGCGTCGCACTTTGGTTATAACCCCGGCAATCTGATCGTGTCCTTTATCGCTAAGGCCATGGGCATCTAGGGAGGTGCGCAATGAGTGAGAACATCTCTGCTTCTGCGCAACATGCCGGGTCGTCTGAGCAAACCAAGGGCTTCATCGCTATCGAGGGGGCATCGACGACGGCCGTCGAGGCAATCCGTCTCTGTGGCGCTGCCCTCGAAAGTGCCGGCTATGTGACCGATGCGTTTGCCCAGGGTTGCATCGATCGCGAGGCCAACTATCCTACGGGCATTTGCACCCAGATCCCCGTGGCGCTCCCGCATTGCAAGTCCGAGGCTATTCTCAAGAGCGCCCTATGCTATGCGCGCTTGGCCGAGCCAGTGGAGTTCAGGCGTATGGATGATGACGAGGAGACGGTCAAGACCCGCCATATCTTCAATCTTGCCATAGCCCCAGGCGACCATCTGGAGTTTTTGGCAAAGACCATGCAGCTTCTGGCGGATGATCAGGTGCTATGCAAATTTGATCAGATGCCGATTGACCAGGTCGCAGCCTATCTGCAAGAAAAACTCGGCTAAGCTGTAATCGTTGATTTTCGCACGGGCCCCTCGGCCCGTGCGAGTTTGTGTGCGGGGAGGCACGTGAGATGAAAAAGCGCAGCGCGGAGATTCTCCGTCGCCTGATTGAGTCGCCGAGCCACCGTTTGAGGCTTTCTGCGCTTATGGATGACTACCGCATATCCGAGAAAACGTTGCGGGCAGATATTGCCGCTGCCGCCGCGTTTGCACAGGACCCGCGCGGCAACTCGATGGTCGAGGTGTCCTCTGAGCATGTTCGCCTTGCGATGGGTTCGGATGTTGCCGGTTTGGACGAGCTGCTCGACTCCATGGATCTGTATGATTATCGCCTTTCGTTTGACGAGCGTAAGTATTTTATTGCATGCACCTTGCTCGCCCTTCCTGACGGCGCCTTTTGCTCGATGCAAAGCCTGGCGGACGCCATGTACGTGACGCGCAATACCGTTATCGCCGATATGAAGACCGTCGAGGATTATCTTGCTGGGTACGGCATCGTGCTGCTGAGCAAGAGCAAGCGCGGTATGTGCGTGCTGGCAACGACCGAACAGCGGCGCGATCTTCTTATCGATGTTCATGTTGCTCTTTTGGAAGACCGCTTTGCTCGGCACGATTACTTCTCACATCTGGTGGCCGGAGTGCTCGAATCCCCGGTCGATATCGATAGCGTGCTGGATGCGGTCCACCTGTTTCTCAAGACCCATAACATCTTCTTGGCGCTTGAGGTCGAGCGCGAGATTGTTGCCTGTCTTGCCACGCTTTCGCTCTATCTTAACAAAATGCCTGTTCAGACTTGTGATAACGATAGGGGCAGCCGCTCCGAAGCGTTGGCCCAGCCGCTCGATACCATCGGTGAGCTGATTCGTTTTGTGATGGCGCGTATTGGTTTTGACAACCTTGCAAATCCTCAGATTGTTCAAGCGGAGCGCGTCGTGCTCGCACGTGACCTCTCTCCGCAGATCAAACGCTTTGATGATTTTGACCTGTACTGTGTGGTCACGCGCTTCTTGTTCCTGGTGGGCCGAGGACTCGATATCGACATTCAAAACGACAACCTGCTGGTTGAGTCTCTGCTCTCGCATCTCAAATCTATGAGCAACTGGAGCTCGGATGCATTTGAGGTTGAGGTTGCCGGACCCTCGGGCATGACGGTTTCGATGGTGCAAAATGCCGCGGCCCCACATTTTCATGTTCTCGAGGATTATCTGCGCCGTTCTATGGACGACTCAATGCGCTCGTCGGTGGTGATTCACATCTGTGCAGCGCTCTACCGCAGCGAGAGCGGTATGCGCGTGTGCAATGTTTTGGTGGCGTGCCCGAGCTCGGTTGCCACCAGCAAGTACCTTGAGGCCCAGATTAAGACGTACTTTAAGCTGTCGGTGGTGGGGGCTGTCTCCACGCGCGCAATCGATGCGGGCGAGGTCTCGCTTGACGGCGTGGACTTTGTTGTGTCGACCGTTGCACTTGAGCTCGCCGATGTTCCTGTGGTTGTGGTAAGCCCGGTCCTTTCTGTTGAGGATATCAATAAAATTCAGGCCCAGGCATTTAAGTCAAGTAAGACCGATCCGCTCCTTTCGCAAGGGCAAGGCTCGATGCTCGGAAAGCTCTATGAGATCTATGCGCAGGGAAACCCTCGTAAGACGGCGTATCTCAATAGGGCTCTCTCGCACGCTCTCGAAGAAGTCGAGCGAATCGAGCGGGAGGTTGCGAGCACCTCGCCGCTTCTCCGTATGCTTGAGCGCCGATTTATTTGCGTGGATCCTAAGGAGCGCACCTGGCGTGACGGCATGAACAGGGCCTCCGAGGGCCTGCTGCAAGAGGGATACTTTACGCGTGGGTACGTGGACCGTGCCATTGGTAACGTTGAGGAATACGGGAGCTACATCATCCTTAATCAGGGGATTGCGCTCGGACATGCCGGGAGCAAAGACGGCGTCTTTAAGAGCGGCCTTGGGCTTTTGGTTTCGCGTGAGGGTATCGTGTTTGACGAGGGCGAGCGCGTACACCTGATGTTCTTCTTTTCGCAGGTGGGCGATGGTGACTACCTTGAGTTGTTCCGCGAGATCATCAAGCTGGGCAACGACCGCGAGGGCCTTGCCCGCGTGTGCGATGCGAGCGATGCCGACGAGGCCTATCAGGCCTTGGTCGAGATGCTCACCGAGTACGCCTAGCCAAGTGGCGCGCCTCACTTGTTTCATGTTGTCGGGCTAGGGTTGTTTCAGCTGAGTTTCTCGCTCGAGAACTTGCTTTTGCGTGGGCCAAGATTACCGAGACGCCTGTTCCTATGAGGGGGTCTTTCTACATCAGGGTATAGGCGCCATGAAAAAAAGAGGGTCGGGTCCGGACTTCATCTCTGTCTTGAGGGGTGAAAATCCGGGCCCGACTCAAACTGTAGCTGCAGCTGGAGTGCTGCTAAAAGGCTTCTGCCTGCTTGAGCGGTTTTACGCTCAGCGCGTCGAGGAGCCGTTCATATGACGCTCTCAGGTTGAGTCGCTGGTCCTGCGAGCGGGTCTTGCTTGCGATGGTGGAGTCGAGGAGGCCGTCTCTCTGTGTCGGGGGGAAGGAGAAAAGGTCTGCATGTTTTAGGGATGGCTGCTGTGCTGCGTCGTTGGAAGAATGCATGCTTATGCGGCCTCCTCGATATCCACCAAAAGGTTGCGCACGGGGTGTGCTGCTAGGTCCCGTGCGTTGGCAGTATTATGCCGCGGCTTCTGCAAAGAAGCGCTAAAGAAAGGCTTAACCTGGTTTGATGTTACGATGAAACCGCAGGTCAAAGCCATCGAGTAACACTCTTGAAAGGTTTTGAGCTTAAGGGCTTTCTAAGGTTTGTGGCGCGGATGTGGCGCGGACGTGCGGAGCGTGTGAATGCTCGCTGTTAGCGCTGCGGCTCTGCGGCGCGCACCTGCTCGATGACTTTTTCCATCGTGGCGTCGATGCGGTCTTTCTTGAGCTCACATTCCCAGATGGTTATGGGTGTCCAGCCCATTTGAGTGAGTGCTGCCACGGCGGTGCGGTCGCGCTCGACGTTGCGACGGAACTTTGCCTCCCAAAACTCAACGTTGCGCTTGGGCTGGCTAGGGTTGCACTTGGGGCAACGGTGCCAAAAGCAGCCGTTGACGAAGATGGCGATCTTGCGCCCGGGAAAGGCGATGTCGGGCTTGCCGGGAACCTTCCATTCCAAACGATAGCCCGTAAGGCCCGCTGCGCGCAGGTGCTGTCGTACGAGCAGCTCGGGCTTGGTGTTGGCGCGTTTGTTGCCCTTCATGGACTTTTTGATGGCGGCGCGACGGCGCACGAGCTCACGCTCGTCGGCGGAAAGGTCCGAGGTATCGATGCCGTCGAGCAGACCGGGCTTGGGACGCTTCTTGCTGCGGCGCTTAGGTGCGCGCTTGGGCTTGGTGGCGGGCTCGTCGGTCGTGGTGGCCTCGGCGTCGTTGGCAGTGCCGTTGGCTTTAAGCCGATCTTCCTTCAGCTCAATCAGGGCATCAATAAGCCCCTTGTCGGCGGGCATCCACTCAACGGTGGCAAGCGAGGTACGCGGAATCCAACGGATATCGAGCTGGCGATCGTGCTTCTGGGGCTCGCCAGACTCTTTAGCCAGCGAGCAGTAGTAGCACTCCATGGAGAGATGAAAATCGGGGTAGTCGTACTCAACGGTATAGAAATCGCGCAGATTGGTGACTTTGACCTGCAACTCTTCCATAAGCTCGCGGCGTACGGCGTCCTCGGGCGACTCGCCGCGCATGAGCTTGCCACCGGGAAACTCCCAAAGTCCCTGCATGTCGCCGTAGCCGCGCTGCACGGCAAGCAGCTCATCAGATCCTTCCTTGCGAATGATCCCAGCGGCAACATGAATAGTCTTCAACAGGAGTCCTCTCTCAACATCAACACGTGGCAGGGTAGCTACGCGTACCTTACACAACGGTAAGGCACGCGTAAGCCATATCGATGGTAGCCGACTCGTCTTCTTGCGACTATAGATGCCGTAGACTAATCGCAAGAAAGGACTCGGTATGCAAACCACGCACATGGCGACCCCGGTACTGGAGGTCGCGCGTCTCGAAAAGGTATATGGAGCGCTGGGCAACGTGACCCGTGCGCTCAACGACGTCAGCTTTACCGTCAACCGCGGTGAATTTGTTGGCATCATGGGCGCTTCGGGCTCGGGCAAGTCGACGTTGCTCAACTGCGTGTCGACCATCGATAGCGCCACAAGTGGCACGATCCGCATCAACGGGCAGGACGTGACGCGCATGAAGCAGGCCAAGCTTTCGCAATTCCGCCGCGAAGAGCTCGGCTTTATCTTCCAGGACTCCAACCTGCTCGATACGCTCACGGCACGCGAGAACATCGCCCTGCCGCTCACCATCGCCCGCACAAACTCGGCAGAGATCTCGACCCGCGTGCAGGATGTGGCAGCGCGCCTGTCCATCAGTCAGGTGCTCGACAAGTATCCCTACCAGATGTCCGGCGGTCAGCAGCAGCGCGTTGCCGCGGCTCGCGCGCTCGTCACCGACCCCACCATGATTATGGCCGACGAGCCCACCGGTGCCCTCGATTCCAAGAGTGCCCGCCTGCTGCTCGAGAGCCTGGAGGCCCTCAATCGCCGCCTGCGCGCCACCGTGCTCATGGTCACGCACGACAGCTTTGCCGCCAGCTACACGAGCCGTGTGCTGTTTATTCGCGACGGCAAGATCTTCACCGAGCTGCGCCGCGGCGACACCGACCGCCGAGAGTTCTTCGACCGCATTATGGAGGTCGTTGCCATGATGGGCGGTGAGGGCTCCGATGCTCTGTAAACTCGCTTGGGGCAATGTCCGCCGCGCCGGCCGCGACTACCTCGTCTACCTTTTGACGCTCACCCTGGGTGTCACGGTCTTCTATGCCTTTAACACCATCTCGATGCAGGTCGACATCGCCGGAATCGATGAAAAGGGCTTGGCGCAGGTAATGGGCAGCATGCTCGGCGACCTGACGTACTTTTTGGCCGGTGTCATGGCCTTTTTGATGGTGTATGCCAATAACTTCATCATGAAACGCCGCAAGAAGGAGTTTGGCCTGTACCAGGTGCTCGGCATGGGGCGCGGGCGCGTCGCCACGATTATGGCGCTCGAGACGGTGATCGTTTCGGTCGTGGCTTTTGTCGCCGGCATTGTGCTGGGTGTGGGACTCTCCCAGCTCATGACGTTCTTTACGGCCTCGCTCTTTAAGACACAGATCGCCAATTTCCACTTCTTTTTCTCGGTGCATGCGTTCAACCTGACCCTTGTCTGCATGCTCGTAATGTTTGTGCTCACGCTGCTGCTGAACCTTCGCGCCGTGCGTCGTACCAAACTCATCGAGCTTATGGGTGCCGAGCGTCGCAACGAGAGTATCAAGACACGCAACCCCTGGATTGCGATTGCCATCTTTGCCGTGGGCGTGGTGCTTGTGGGCGTGGCCTATTACCGTCTGCTACGTGATGGGTTCCCGCTAACCGCGACGGACAGCAAGCTGCAAGAGGCCATGAACCAGTTTGGTATTACGACCGCTATGGTTACCGTGGGCACCTTTGCCCTGTTCTGGGGACTCTCGGGCATGCTTATCAAGCTGCTGCAGAGCCTGCGCAGCGTGTATTGGCGCGGCCTCAACATGTTTACCGTGCGCCAGCTTGCGGCCAAGGTCAACACGGTGTGCTTTTCGATGGGCGTCATCGCGATGCTCCTGTTTTTGGCTATCACCTCGGTGACGTGCGGTATGTCGATTGCCAACGTGATGAACGAAAACCTGGAGCGCTATAATCCGGCCGACATGTCGCAGACGTATGTCTATTACACGCCCGATACGCTCGACTACTACAAAGAGTATGTCAATCCGTCTGAGGCCGATCGCATGGTGCTGGCCGATAGTACGGTCGATTTGTACTCCGCATGGCACGGCGATCGTATCGATCACGATAACGTTGCAGACGGTATTAAGGGCAAGTCGGCGGACAACAACGACGAGACCGGCAAGAAGGTCAATATCGCCGATGTTGCCGGTGAGCATGTGCAGATCGATTCGTATCTGAGTTACCCGTTTGGCGGTTCGGATCCTTCGGTGACCCCAAGTGAGATGTGCAAGATCATGGGCGAAAAGCTTCCCAAGGCGTTCGGGGGTAGCAATGCCGATGCGATGGGTCTGTTTGTGACGCCGGCGAGCCAGTACAACAAACTGCGTCAGATGATGGGCGAGGAGCCGGTGCACATCGGTCACGACCAGTATCTGCTCACGTGTGATATGGGCGGCGAGCTGGTCGACATGTACACCAAGTATATGGCTGGCGGCCATGCCCTTACCTTGGGTGGGCATACGCTCAAGCCCGCAACCGATAAGTCGGACGAAGATACGGCGGCCATCGCCAACTCGGCGATGGGTAGTAATCCGGGCACCGTCGTCGTTGCCGACGAGCTGTTGTCCCAACTTAATCTGCAGCCGTATTCCAGTAGCCTGCTCGTTAACTACAAACAGGGGATGGATACAACCGAGGCAGACGAGAGCATTAAATACACTCTGCTCGACAATCTGCTCGTTGACGGCAAGGAGTCGGGGTCGTGGGGAACCTTCATCACACGCTCCGAGATGTACACGCAGGCAGCGCAAATGAACGGTCTTATTAGCTACCTAGCCATCTACATCGGCTTTGTATTGGTCGTTGCATGCGCGGCGATTCTGTCGATCCAGCAACTCTCCAACGTGGCCGACGGCAGCCGCAGCTATCGTGTGCTGGCACAGATCGGCTGCGACGACCGCCAGATTCGCCATTCGGTGATGGCGCAGCAAGCGGTATTCTTCCTGTTCCCGTTGGCGGTGGGCTTGGCGCACTCCTTTGTGGCACTTAAGGTGATCATCGAGCTGGTGAGCATTTTCGGAAATATGAGCATCGGCGGCACCGTGGGCCTCACCTGTGCAATCATCCTGGCAGCATACGTTGGCTACTTCCTGGTGACCTACCTCATGAGCACCGGCATGGTGCGAGCCGCCATAGCCACCCGCTACAGCGAGTAACAAGCGGGCAAAATCGTCGCAAAATCAGAGGCGTATGACCGCCGCGAAGGAACCAGGGGCCCTTTCGCGGTGGTTTTTGCCTATCTGGGGGTGTCTCGGATGCAAGTGAGTAGACTTTTCTGAACCTGCCGAGCACATCGCGACAAATGATCGATAAAACCGCAGGTCAGAACTGTGGCGTTTTGGGGCGTGCTTGGCCTCCTGCAAAAAGCCTACTCACTTGGTTTTTTCTGCTAGAAAACCGCCGCGAGGGAAGGCAACTCCCTTACGGCGGTTTGGACGTTTGCCCAGATAAAACCTGCCAAAATAAACCTGTTCCTTTTTGGCAGGTTAGCGCTCCCAGAAGTGGAGGATGAGCGTGGTGCCTTTTAGCGGAGGGGGCATATTGATTAATTCGGGTAACAGTTTTTTAACGCTGGGGACGATGTTAAAATAGCCAAAATGCTATCTAGGAGCTTTGAATTTATGGCAATCGAGGCGGCTAATCTACAAAACGTGAAGCGCTCGTTCCTCTGGCATTCAATTATGTTGTTTATAGGGGCGGCTGGTCTGTATTGTATGGCGCCAAGTATTTATGCGGGCCTTTCTGGCACCGTTCTTATCGGCCTGCATCTGCTTTCGGGCTTCTGTGTGGGTCTCATCTCTCGCCCCGTGAGACCGGGTATTTCCAAACGGCTTTTTGGACTTATGCTCGTAGATATTGCACTTCTTGCGATGTTCACGGTATCTCTTAATGTGTTTCATCAATTTCATGGTGTGGTTTCGGCGCTCGCGTTCATTTTGTTGTTGCTAGCCCCCTTGCTTGTCGCTTGCTGTTCTTGGGCGCTTGGCGGTGAATTCGCAAACATGCGTGCGGGATCAACGGGGAAACATGTAGTCGATGGCCCTGTTCTCCATGGGTATCCTGAGCTCGCCCTTTACAGCCCCGTTGTACTCTTGATTGCTTTGCTTGTTGGCCTTCAGTTTCTTCTCGCCCCGTTGATGGAGTCCGTCGGTTCTTTCCTTTCCGTTAACGCCGAGATGGGGGTTGCTGCCTCGCTCGTCGAACCTCTTGCGTTTGGTAATGCTGCCGTTGTTCTTGATTTGGATTGTTTGTTTTCGCGCAATATAAACATCGGTGCTGTGCTCCTGAGCTTTGGTGGGCATCAAGAGATCGCACTGCTTCTGGTGACTGTCTTGGGCAGCATCCTTGTCAGGGCCATAATGCGATCCTTACCCGACTTAACGAGCGCTTTTTCTGCGGATGCCAAATTAGGAGGAAAACGCTCTGCAGTTGCCGATATCCCTGCGACTTTGGGTTTTTCTCAAAGGGAGTCCGCGGTTTTCTCTATGAGGATAGAGGGAAAAACGTACGAGGAGATTGCTTCTGCCTTGGATATTTCCCCGTCTACCGCCCGTACCTATTTGTCGCGGGCCTTGACTAAAACCGGATATAAAAGCATTTCAGAGGCGACAGCTGGACTTCTTTTGTCAAAGGATACGTGGCATTTCGACGCAACAAAAGGCCATGATCACCGTTCAGAATCACTGAGGTCCTTATCGTCCAATCGGAGCTGCAGGATAGTCTTCGCCTGCTTCCTGTTTATGTATGCGTCTGGAATGGGCATCGAGGAAATCCTCATATGCTTCGGCTTTGAGCATGATGTGATAATCCTGTCGATAGCTATAGTGCTTTTGACCCTGTGTTGCCATGCGGCTATACGGTGGATGTCTGAAATGCATTTGTGCCTTTCGCCCGAACTTACTCTTTCTTCGGTGTCTGTGGGTGCTGGGGCAACGTTCTGGGTTCACGATGTGGTAAGTCGACTGTACATTTTCTTTGAGTCCGTTGGGAGCGGTGAGGCCGTTGACGGCCTTTTGCCTGCTTTACGCGTGACCGCGTTCCTTGTCGTACTTATCCTTCTGACTTATTCGCTGCTATCCTTGCGTGCGAAAGATGCAGTCCCGGCGGGTAATCGACGCGATGCCGCACGCGAGGTTTTCTTGAAGCTTGGCTTTACGCCACTTTATGCTGACATCATGGCATGCGTTCTTGATGGCAGTGGATCCACCGAGATTTGCGCACATCTTAACGTTGCTCGGGGAACCGTCAAAGAGGCTAAGAGCAAGAGCTATGCCTTGCTTGGAGTTCACTCGGAGCGTGAACTTAGAGATAAGGTATTTTGTCTTATAGCTGATGTTTTAGAAAATGGCAGGTAGAAGCCTGTAGACAAACAAGGTCACAAGTCCATCCCATACGTCTACAGACAGTTCAGACGATGAAGGCGATACTTCCGGACAACGGGTCCGACGATCCGTACGTTGCGAACCGGAGGTGCTTGCCGTGAAGACTTGTGATTGCCTCGCATATGTACGACTTAATTTAGAAGTTCTTGCGCGAAACCGGGGAATTATGTTGCTGACGGCGCTGCTCGCGCTCGTATTCTGCATCCCGGTTTTTCTATCCGTTCCAACGGGAGCAGATTATCTATATGGCAGAGGTTCCATCAAGGAGCAGAGGGCATTGTTGGTCTCTCAAGTCTCTGACGGCGTTTATGACACTGCCCCACAGGAGCTTAACAGCATCATTGCCGACGAAAGGGCGTGTCTTGATAGAGCGCTTAAAAGTAAGACAGACTCCAGAGGGTATTACGATGCGATTGCCGATTATGACAATCTATTGCTCAAGGAATACCGACTCGGTTATTTGAATGGCGTTGATTCGGAGCTATCGCTTGAGGCCCAAGAGCGTCTTCCCCGAGCCATAGCAATGCTGCCCCATCCGGAATCGTACGGCTCAACAACAAAAATGCCTGGGATGATTCTTCTTGCATATTATTGCGGCGCTGTTCCTGCAATAGCGTGGCTTTTAGTTCCGGTTCTCGTCCTCTATATGTCGCTTGAGGGGGATGGAAAGCGGTTCTACGATCGGGCTTTGTTGTCAAAGTTACAGATGAATGCATGCCGCGTTCTCGTCTCTGGCATTGCATCGATGACGGTTTTGGTTCTGGCGTTGGCTCCCTGTTTTGTATTGGCAACGGTGCTTAACGGTGCCGGTCAGACGGAGTACCCAGTCGTATTCATTCAGTATGGTGACGTGGTCGAAAGAACTGTGTTAGTTCAGCTTGGGCTATTTGCTGTCTTTGAGGTTGCGTTGTCTATGATGTTTGCTTGTTTGGGCGTGTGCGTATACGCAGGAAGCAGAAACAGGGCCATTTCGTCCATGGTGGTCGCTCTTGTGGGGGGCATAAGCCAGCTTCCGTTTTATGCGAGCAAAGATGCTCCATGGCATGCGTTGCTGCCGTATATGGTGCCGAGCTATTCTGTCTCTTCGCTTGCACTCGGCGGCGCTTCTTACGCCAATGGAGCTGAGGTATCACTCGTTCCTGAAGCCAGTGCGCTGCACTGTTTCTTTGCCGTAATGGGCACGCTTGTTGTCTGTGCGTTGGGAATCATCTCGTTTTCGCGCCTAAAAAGCAAGAATCGCTGGGCCTGGAACCATATTAGTCCGGATAGTTTGGGCGAGAAAAGCTTGCTCTCTCTGTCGTTGGATGTGTTGACGGTTGGAAAAAACCAGCTGGCAAAGGGATTGCAGTTTGATATGCCCGCTGGCCAGATATGGGGTCTTGTCGCGCCAAATGGATATGGCAAGACTACGTTACTTAATGCTCTTTGGGGAGACGCTGGGCCATCAGTGCGCGTGTCAGGTTCTCTCTGTTTTCATGCAAAAGCATGTGTCGACTGTGAGGAAATGAGAAAGGAATTCTTCTTGGTTCCGAATGGGCCGTCTCTATTGATTCCATACATGACAGTCGCTTTCCATCTCGACCGATGCAGGCGAATTTGGCATTCACCTCGCACTTTGGACCAAGTGCTTGATCGCTTTGACTTGACTGGGTTGAAGAATACGCCCGTATCTAGGCTGTCTGATGGAAATAGACAATTACTCAATGTGGCGATGGCGTATATGTCCTATTGCGAAGTCGTCCTTTTGGATGAGCCCATGAATGCACTTGATGTGAGACACGTCGCAATCGTTTCGAATGCTCTTAGAGACGATGCGGGTAGGGGGGCGCATGTCATTATCTCTTCTCATCTAATCGGAAATCTCGAATCGCTTTGCGATGCTTCCGTATTGTTCACACGAGATGGCTCTCGTGTCGTTACCCGAGAAATGGGAGGTGATTCGAAATGGATCGGTAATGTGTACGCGCAGCTTTTCAAGACGAACGATAACAAAAACTAGGAAAGGAAGATAACCATGAAGCGAAATGTAGCGAAGAACTATGTGAAGGCAATGTGCGCATGTATTATGTTCGCTCTGTCGATGGCCGTAATTCCCACTTATGCGTCGGCGCAACCAGATGCAGGTTCTGTTGCACCTTGTCGTCTTGTGACGGCGGATGTCTTGGACACCTACAAATCGTTCTCCACTGCAAACCACCCGAGCGAGAATATTGATTGCTTCGATCAGACATACAAGAGGCTGTCTTTTAAAACTTCGTATTCTCGTACGGGGCAAACGATTCTCTATACGGGTGCAGCGTTAAGCCCGCGCGGCAACGGGATGCCCGGGTTTGAGACAAAATATCAGTGCACATATCGTACCTGGTAGATAACTCTAGGATCGGATCTCTCCGAATTACTTTGCGGCGGACTTGTTTAACGCTGCTGCCCCTTCGTTCATCTCAATCTGTAACACCTGGCTGGCAAAAACGTCTCTACCTGTTACAGATTGAGACTATTCGACGCGCACTCTATAACTCGTCTCGATCTGTAACAGTAAGACGGCGATTTGTCCTCTACGCGTTACAGATTGAGGCGAATGAAATCATGAACCAAAAACCGCCGCGAAGGGAGACAACTTCCCCGCGGCGGTTGGCGTTTGCCCAGATAAAACTTGCCAAAATAAACCTGTCTCTTTTTGGCAGGTTAGCGCTTTCAGAAGTGGAGGATGAGCGTCGTGCGGTTTTGCTGCTCAGTTTTGACCAGGATGTTGAGGATGTGGGTCTTGACGGTGCCCACGGCAAGGAATAGCTCGCCAGCGATCTCTTGGTTCGATTTGCCCAGTACAACCAGACGCAAAACCTCGGCCTCGCGGTTGGAGAGCTTGTAGTCGCTGGGGACGTTCTTAAACGACTAGTTATTTAAGAACGTCCCCAATGACTACTTTGCGGGTAGTTAAAAGAGCCCCATCCTAAATTAGCTACCCCGCCAACACCGCAGGTAGAGCAAAAGTCAGCGAAAGCCCGCCAGAGCGAGCAAGGTGCCTTGAAGCGAGGCGGCATTGACCTTTTGGTCATGCCGTCGAAGCTGAAAGGCAGATTGCCGCTCTGGCGGGCTTGCAGCGTCGAGCCGTTACGGCGTTTGGTAAAACGCCGTAACCTACACCCGCTCCGCGATCTCGTGGATGAGGTAGTCGGTCTTTTCCCAGCCCAGGCACGGGTCGGTGATCGACTTGCCAAAGACGCCGCCGTCGACCGGCTGGTTGCCGTCCTCCAGGTAGGATTCGATCATAAAGCCCTTGACCAGCTTGGAGATGGACTCGTTGCGGCGGCAGCTGTCGAGCACCTCCTTACAAATACGATACTGCTCAAGCGGTCGCTTGCCCGAGTTGTCGTGGTTGCAGTCGATGACCGCTGCCGGATTGGCATAGCCGGCGTGCTCGGTATAGCGCTCGGCCAGGCGCTCGAGGTGCTCGTAGTGGTAATTGGGGTAGGTGCGACCGTCGAGGCCAATGTAGCCGCGCATGACGGCGTGTGCGAGCGGGTTGCCGTCACACTCGACCTCCCAGTTGCGGAAGATGAAGCTCTGGTGCGCCTGCGCGGCGTAAATGGAGTTGAGCATAACGGTGGTAGAGCCGGCAGTGGGATTCTTCATGCCGACGGGTACCGAAATGCCGCTCGACACCAGGCGATGCTCCTGGTTCTCGACCGAGCGTGCGCCCACGGCAACATAGCTCAGCAAGTCAACGAGGTACTGGTAGTTGGACGGATAGAGCATCTCGTCGGCGGTGAAGAAGCCCGTTTCCTCAATAACGCGCAGGTGCATATGGCGGATTGCCTTGACGCCCTCGAGCAGGTCGTCGGGCGCCTCGGGGTTAGGGTTGTGCAGCAGGCCCTTGTAGCCGGTGCCCTTGGTGCGCGGCTTGTTGGTGTAGACGCGCGGAATGATGATGAGCTTGTCCTTGACCTCCTCGGCGGTCTTGGCCAGTCGGTTCATGTACTCAAGCACCGAATCCTCGCGGTCGGCAGAGCACGGGCCGATGATGAGCACCTTGCGTGCGTCCTCGCCGGTAAAGACTTTGGCGACCTCGGCGTCAAATACTTGCTTTTTGGCGGTAAGCTCGGCGGAAAGCGGCATTTCCTCGCGGATCTCCATGGGGATCGGCAACTTGCGTTTGAATTCCATGGCCATAAGGGCCTCCTCAATCTATAGAAAGAGCAATAAGCGTATTGTCGAGTGTTCGGCATTATCCGCTGTCGCACGCTAAAGTGCAAGCCCTTGTCACCCCGAAACCTACCAAATAGGGACAGGTTTATTTTGGCAGGTTTTATCTGGGTAAACGTCGGCGGATGTCGGGGAGGGAGTGGCGCCGCGCGCGACCCTAAGGCTGTTGTCGGTTCCCCAGGAAACACCCCGTGGGCAAAAAATGCCAAATATGAGTACGGTTGCTATCTTAGTATCATATTGCCTTCGCAAAATAATAGACATAACAGTAAAATATGTTCATTAACACAAACACATATAAGTCCGCTATAGGACTGTTTGATCAATTTAGGGACGCGTGTAAGCCGTGAAAACGGCATTTGGGGCGGTTTTGGCTGTTACTAAAAAGGTAACAGTACTCATACTTGCCATTTTTTGCCCACAGGGCCTCGAAGGGGCTGTCAATCAGGTCCCAGGGGAGGCGGCTCGAGGGCCGTAGAACAAAAACGGGGGCGCAGGTTGTCCTGCGTCCCCGTTCTCGGGCGTCATCCATTCCCTGCGGCAGAATTTACGCCGCTTCGTCGAACTGCGAGTTGTACAGATCGGCGTAGAAGCCACCCTGGGCGAGCAGCTCGTCGTGCGTGCCCTTCTCGACGATGTCGCCGTCGCGAATCACCAGGATCACGTCGGCGTTTCGGATCGTGGACAGACGATGCGCGATAACAAAGCTGGTACGGCCCTGCATCAGCGCATCCATGGCGCGCTGAATAAGCTCCTCGGTACGGGTATCGACGTTGGAAGTTGCCTCGTCCAAAATCAGCGCCGGACGGTCGGCCAAAATGGCGCGGGCGATGGTCACGAGCTGGCGCTGACCCTGCGACAGGTTAGTGCCCTCTTCGTTAATCATAAAGTCGTAGCCGCCGGCGAGCGTATGGATAAAGTGGTCGCAGCGCGCGGCGCGTGCGGCGGCCTCGACCTCGGCATCGCTCGCATCGGGTCGTCCGTAGCGGATGTTCTCGCGGATGGTGCCGTTAAACAGCCAGGTATCCTGCAGCACCATGGCAAACTCGCCGCGCAGTGCCGCGCGGTCCCAGTCGCGCACATCGACGCCCTCGACGCGCAGCGAACCGCCGTCCACGTCGTAGAAGCGCTGCAGCAGCTTGATGAGCGTAGTCTTGCCGGCGCCGGTGGGGCCGACGATGGCGATGGTCTGGCCGGGCTGCGCCTCGCAGCTAAAGTCGTGGATGATGGTCTTGTCGGGCGTGTAGCCAAACTTGACGTGGTCGAACTCCACGTGGCCAGGGCGCTTCTCGGGAATCTGCGCGTCGGCCTTCTGCTCCTCCTCGGGCGCGGCTAGGAACTCAAAGACGCGCTCGGTGGCGGCTGCCATCGACTGCATCGTGTTGCTCACGTTGCCCAGCTGCTGCACGGGCTGCGTAAAGTTGCGAACGTACTGGATAAAGCTCTGGATGTCGCCGGGCGTGGCATTGCCGGTCAGCGCGAGTTGCGCGCCCACCACGACGACGCCCACGTAGCCCATGTTGCCCACCAGGCTCATAAGCGGCATCATCAGGCCCGACAGGAACTGCGAACGCCAGCCGCTAATAAAGAGTCTGTCGTTTTGACGGTCGAACTCCTCGATCGAGGCCTCGGCGCGGTCGAACACCTGAATAACGTTCTGGCCGGCAAAGTCCTCCTCGATAATGCCGTTGACGGTGCCCAGGACCTGCTGTTGCTCGCGGAAGTACGGCTGCGAGAAGTGAATCATTACGGTCAGGATAATCGCGGCGGCCGGCAGCGTGAGCACGGTGACGCCGGTAAGCGGCAGGCTGATCGAAAGCATCATGACGAGCACGCCGATAATCTGCGTCACCGACGTGATGAGCTGCGTCACGCTTTGGTTGAGCGACTGGCCGAGCGTATCGACGTCGTTGGTGATGCGGCTGAGCACGTCGCCCTTGCTGTGGCCGTTGAAGTAACTCATTGGAACGACAGCGATCTTGGCGGCGATCTCCTTGCGCATGCGATAGCAGATCTTTTGCGTGACGCCGGTCATGAGCCAGCCTTGGATGAGGCTGCAGATAGAGCTCGCCAGATACAGGCAGAGCAAAAAGCCGAGCGTCTTGGCAATCCAGGCGAAGTCGACATCGCCGGTGCCGTTGACCTTGGCAACCAGGCCCTCGAACAGTTTGGTGGTAACCTGGCCGAGCACCTTGGGCCCCACAATGTTAAAGATGACCGAGCACACGGCAAAGGCGACGGCGGTAAACACGGCAATCTTGTGCTGGCCGATATAGCCGAGCAGCTGCCTCATGGTGCCCTTAAAGTCCTTGGCCTTTTCGCCGCGACGCATGCCGCCCATGCGGCCCATGGGACCACGCTGGCGGGTGGGCTTGGGAATCTGAGTCTTGGTCTCGTCTGCCATTAGCGCTCGCCTCCTTCCGTGACGGCTGCAATTTCTTCTTGGGTAAGCCCCAGTTCCTCGGCGGAAAGCTGCGACTGTGCGATCTCCAGGTACGCCGGGCAGCTGCGCAGCAGCTCCTCGTGCGTACCGGTGCCCACCACGTGGCCGTCGTCGAGCACGATAATCTGGTCGGCGTGCATGATGGTCGCGATGCGCTGGGCTACGATCACGAGTGCGGCGTCGGTGACGTTTTTGGCCAGCTCTTCGCGCAGGCGCGCGTCGGTCTTGTAGTCGAGGGCACTAAACGAGTCATCGAACACCACAACCTCGGGCTTTTTGGCCAACGCGCGGGCGATGGCCAGGCGCTGACGCTGACCGCCCGAGACATTGGAGCCTCCCTGGCTGATGGGGGAGTCGTAGCTGCCCTCGCGCTCGGCGATAAAGTCCTCGGCCTGTGCGATGCACGCGGCCTGGTGCATGTCATCGTCGCTCACCATGTCGCCGGCAAACTTGAGGTTGCTCTCGACGGTGCCCGAGAACAGACGTCCCTGCTGCGGAATGTAACCAATGCGGCGGCGCAGCTCGGAAAGGGTCATATCGCGCACGTCGATGCCGTCGAGCGAAATGCTGCCGCCCGTGACGTCGTACAGGCGCGGAATCAACTGTACGAGCGTGGATTTGCCCGAGCCCGTGGAGCCAATGATGCCGAGCATCTGACCAGCATGCGTGGTGAAGTTCACGCCGCTGATGACATCGGCACGGGCATCGGGATACTGGAAGCTCACGTCGCGGAAGGTGAGCTCACCGCGCGGCGCGCTGGCCGCGGGCAGTTTGGGCGAGACGGGGTCGTTGATGCTGGTGGGGCAAGTGATGACCTCTTCCACGCGCTCGGCGGCGACCTCGGCGCGGGGCAGGATGACCGAAACCATGGTGAGGATCATAAACGCCATGACGATCTGCATGGTGTAGGAGATAAACGCCATCATGTTGCCGACCTGCATCACGCCGTCGGACACGCCCTGCGCGCCAAACCAAACGATAAGCACGGTGATGCAGTTCATGACGAGCATCATGAGCGGCATCATAAAGCTCATGGCGCGGTTGGTGTAGAGCTGCGTGGTCATTAGGTCGAGCGAAGCCTTGTCAAAACGCTCGAGCTCATGTTCCTCGCGGTTGAACGAGCGGATGGGCATAAGGCCGTCGAGCAGCTCGCGGGCGGTAAGGTTCACGCGGTCCACAAAGCTCTGCATCTTTTTGAACTTGGGCATGGTGAGGCCCATGAGCACGCCGACAACGGCCGAGACCGCGATGATGGCCACGGCGATGGTCCACTCCAGGCCGGTGTGGTTGGCCAGGACGCGCATGACAGCGACGATACCCATGACCGGTGCCATCAGGCACATGCGGATAAACAGGGTTGCGGCCATCTGGATCTGCTGAATGTCGTTGGTGCAGCGGGTGATGAGCGAGGCCTGGCTAAACTTGCCCACCTCGGCCGGCGAGAAGTGCATAACCTTGTTGAAGGTCTCGCGGCGCAGGTCGCGGGCGATGGAGCAGGCGGTGCGCGACGCCACGGCACCGGTCAGGATGGTGGCGACGAGCGACACCAGGCACAGGCCAAACATCGTGGTCGCCATGCGGCTCAGGTAGGCGTTCTGCACGTCGGCGGGGTCGATGCCCTGTGCCTTGTACTCGTCCTGCACATAGCTCACGGCGCGCTGGGTGACGATGGAGCCCGACATGGAGCCCATTTTGTCCGCCATTTGGTTGGCGCCCTCGACGAGCTTACCCTGGTCGATTAGGTCGCCTTCAACGCCCAGACGCAGGCTCTTCATGGTGATCTTGCCGCCGTCGGCGTCGATCTGCTTTTGCATGCTCTGCGCGGCTGCGGCCTTCTGCTGCATCTCGGCGAGCTGCTCGGGCGTCATGGCAGCCATCTGCTCGGGGGTGGGCATGGCCTGGGCAGCGTTGTTGTCTTTCTCGCTGGACGAGCCCATCATGTCGCCCATGGAGTTGGCGTCAATGCCCTGGTTGAGCGAAAGGACGACAGTTTCGGGCAGGCTCATAATGTCGGCGAGCTTGCTGCCATCGGCACGTTCTTCCTCGGTGCCCTTGTACGTTCGAATGCCGTTTTTGTCAGCCTTGCTAAACACGGCCTCCACAGCCTTGGCGTCCTTGGCGCTCATAAAGAGTTCGAGGTCGTCGAGCGATTCGGCGCGAATGGTGTCGGGCACGGGCGAGGCGATGCCGCCTTGCTGCACACCCACGTCGACGATGTCGCTCATATAGGTAGGCAGCGCCAGATCGGCGTTGCAGCTGATTACGATAAGCACGATAGCTGCGAACAGTGCCAGGACATGCTTTTTAAAGAGCTTGAGAATCCTCACTCGGCATCTCTCCTTTCTTGATTGCGGTCGATAATTTCGTTGGCACGCCTAAGAAGGCGCACCATCTCTTGGGTATCTGTTTCGCCGAGCTGCTCGAGGAAAGCCGCGGTGCGGTCCTCGAATTCCCGGCGTTTGATTTCGAGATCCTGGAATCCCTTGTCGGTCACTATGACGTGTACGCGACGACGGTCGGTCTTTGAGTGCTCGCGCTCGACCCAGCCCTTGGCCTCGAGGGCGCGTAAGATATTGGCGATGCGGGCGCTCGAGACCCAGGCGCGATCAGCGAGTTCGCTCGGCGTGAGCGAACCGCCGGCGAGTATGAGGGCGCGCATAACGGCCATCTCGCCGCCGAGGGCTTTGTCCGCAAAGCGCGAAATGCGCTGATGCATGCTGCCGAACTCGGTAAGGAGCTGACGCCCAAGTTCACGGAAATCGGTATCTTCCACCGAAAACCCCTAACACTAGAAACTATTTTCGGTGAAAGATGATACCCTTGCACGCGCACCCTATGCGGTAGATTTTGGGACATGCCTAGAAAACTACCTTTAGGCGACCTCCGTACACCGTCGGTACCAACAAAGTTAGGGGCAGATCGTTAGGCATGTCCTAAAGCCTACTCAGAGGTACTTTACCCTGCTAAAGCTGGCATAACAGCTAGAGTGAACGTCGTACAAAGGCAAGGAAAAAACCAAACAAATCGGTGAACGGTAGTTGTTCGCGCTCGCATTTCCTGCGGGTTTGTAAAAAACGCCCTTATGATATAAAAAAAGAAACATATAACAGCCCAGATGGAGAGGGTCGCTATGTTATCCTTCTCAAACGGGTGAAATCTTGGGTTTTGGGTTGTAGTTCCAAGGTGGACAAACGTTTTTCCTGCACCAACGTGTAGTGAAGAACGGAAGAAGCCGGTAGTGCAAGCCGAAAATTCAAGAATTCAATAAGCAGCGGTGTGAGAGAGCGCCGCATTATACGTAACTAGGAGCGTGGTTACACAATGCAGGAGGCATGGGAAGGCTTCAAGGAAGGTATCTGGACGGGAGAGGTTGACGTCCGAGACTTCATCCAGAAGAACTACACCCCCTACGAGGGCGATGAGTCGTTCCTCGTAGGTCCGACCGAGCGTACCAAGGAGCTGTGGGGCGAGGTTCTCGACCTGCTGCTTAAGGAGCGCGAGCAGGGTGGTGTCCTCGATATGGACACCAAGACCGTCACGGGTATCGTGAGCCACCCCGCTGGCTACATCGATAATGCCCATCGCGACAAGGAGACCATTGTTGGCCTCCAGACCGACAAGCCGCTCAAGCGCGCGCTGCACGTCAACGGTGGTATCCGCATCGCTTGCCAGGCTGCCAGCCAGCACGGCTACAAGGTCGACGAGAACGTTGTCGAGCGCTACACCTTCGAGCGCAAGACCCACAACGCTGGCGTCTTCGATGTTTACACCCCCGAGATGCGTGCTTGCCGCTCGGCTCACATCATCACCGGTCTGCCCGATGGCTATGGCCGCGGCCGCATCATCGGCGACTACCGTCGTGTTGCCCTGTACGGCGTCGACTACCTGATCAAGGACAAGGAGGCCCAGAAGGCTTCCACTCCGACGGTCATGACCGCCGACAACATCCGCGATCGCGAGGAGCTGCAGGAGCAGATCCGCGCCCTCGGCGAGCTCAAGATGATGGCCGAGACCTATGGTTTCGATATTTCCAACCCTGCTACCAACACGCAGGAGGCCATCCAGTGGATGTACTTCGCCTACCTTGCTGCCGTCAAGGAGCAGAACGGCGCTGCCATGTCCATCGGCCGTACCTCTACGTTCATCGACATCTACGCTGAGCGCGACCTTGCCAACGGTACCTTCACCGAGGAGCAGATCCAGGAGTTCGTGGATCACTTCATCATGAAGCTCCGCATGGTCAAGTTCGCCCGTACTCCCGAGTACCAGGCCCTGTTCACCGGCGACCCGCAGTGGGTCACCGAGTCCATCGGCGGCATGGGTGTTGACGGCCGTACGCTCGTTACCAAGATGAGCTACCGCTACCTGCACACGCTCGAGAACATGGGCACCAGCCCCGAGCCCAACATGACCGTTCTGTGGTCGACCCGTCTGCCCGAGAACTTCAAGAAGTTCTGCGCCAAGACTTCCGTCGCCAGCTCCTCGATCCAGTACGAGAACGACGACCTCATGCGCGTTTACCACGGCGACGACTACGGCATTGCCTGCTGCGTGTCCTCCATGCGCATCGGCAAGGAGATGCAGTTCTTCGGCGCTCGCGCTAACCTGGCCAAGTGCCTGCTGTACGCACTCAACGGCGGTGTTGACGAGGTCTCCAAGAAGCAGGTCGGCCCCAAGTATCGCGCCGTCGAGGGCGATACGCTCGATTACGACGACGTTGTGGCCAAGTACAACGACATGATGAAGTGGCTTGCTGGCGTGTACGTCAACTCGCTGAACATCATTCACTACATGCACGACAAGTATTGCTACGAGCGCATCCAGATGGCCCTGCACGACAAGCACGTGCATCGTTGGTTCGCTACGGGCATCGCTGGCCTTTCCGTCGTGGCTGACTCCCTGTCCGCCATCAAGTACGCCAAGGTTCACCCCGTCCGTGACGAGAACGGCATCATCGTCGACTTCGAGACCGAGGGCGAGTTCCCCAAGTACGGTAACGACGACGACCGCGTCGACCAGATCGCTCACGACGTTGTGCACCAGTTCATGGAGTACATCCGCATGAACGACACCTACCGCAACTCCGTGCCCACGACCTCGGTTCTGACCATTACCTCCAATGTCGTGTACGGTAAGAAGACCGGTTCCACGCCTGACGGCCGCAAGGCTGGTCAGCCGTTCGCCCCGGGTGCTAACCCCATGCACAAGCGCGATAGCCACGGCGCCATCGCTTCGCTGTCTTCGGTTTCCAAGCTCCCGTTCCGCGATGCTCAGGACGGCATCTCCAACACCTTCTCCATTATCCCGAGTGCGCTCGGCAAGGAGGACCAGGTGTTCTTTGGCGATATCGACCTTGATCAGCTGGGCGAGTAACTATTGTTAGTGCTATACTAACAATAACGATTACTGATTAGTGCGCCGGTTTCGGCCGGCGCCTATCGATCGAAGGAGACACATTATGAAGGTTTCTGAAGTTTCCGAGACTCAGGCCGATAACCTGGTCCACATGCTCGACGCTTACGCCGAGAAGGGTGGCCACCACCTGAACATCAACGTCTTCAACCGTGAGACGCTGCTCGACGCTCAGGCTCACCCCGAGAAGTACCCGCAGCTGACCATCCGCGTTTCCGGCTATGCCGTGAACTTCCACACGCTCACCAAGGAGCAGCAGGACGAGGTCATTGCGCGTACCTTCCACAACAAGTTCTAAAGGGATTTAACTCCTGTAGGATTACTGGGGCCGGTTTTGGGTTATTTTCCAAAACGTCCTCGGACATGCAAAGAGGCTCCGCTGCGCGCGTTGCGCGGCGGGGCCTCTTTGCGTCCTGCGGGATGTTTTGGAAAATAACCCAAAAACGGCCAAGCGGGGTTCTTCGGAGTCACCCTTTAGGCGGAACTCTCCTAATTATTTGGATGAGTCGTTTACTTACTTGTGCTGTTACCGTCTTCCCGCTGTTGTTGGGGTATGCTTTGTTCGTATGTAAACGTATGACATGTTGATGGGGGAGGGTGCTATGGCTCGCGAGGGCACTCGTTCTAAGGATTCTGCTAAGCCTAGCATCAAGGAAGTTGCAGCGGTGGCGGGGGTTTCGCCTACTACGGTATCTCGCGTGCTTAATAATCGCGGCTACATTAGCCAGGAAACCCGCGATAAAGTCCATGCGGCGATGGAGCGCATCAACTATACGCCCAACGATATCGCCCGTGCCATGCTCAACGGTCGCCTGAATCTTATCGGTATGATCGTTCCCTTTGTGAGCAGCCCGTTCCATGCTCAGGTTGTGCAGGCGGTCGAGCGCACGTTAGCGGAAAACGGCTTTAAGATGTTGCTGTGCAACAGCGCCAATCGACCCGATCTTGAGCGTTCCTATATTGACATGCTCCGCCGCAATATGGTCGACGGCGTCATCGTCAACTCCCTCAATATCGGTGCCGAGGCATATGCCGAGATGGGCTTGAGCCTGGTTGGCATCGACTGCGATCTTGGCGAGGGCTCTGTCCAGATTGCAAGTGACAGCTATGGCATTGGCGAGCTCGCCACGCGCCGTCTGATTGATGACGGCTGCAGGCGTATCCTGTGCCTGCGCAGCAATAGCCGCATGCGCATGCCTGCCAATAAGCGTACCGATGCCTACCTCGATGTTGTTGAGCAGGCCGGTTTGTCCGCGCTTGTCCGTGAGGTTGAGTTCGTTAAGCCCGACGACGAAAAGGGCGCGGTCGTTGCGAAGATCCTCGATGAGAACCCCGATATTGACGGCATCTTTGCGGGAGACGATACGATGGCGGCCATCTGTCTCAACGTGATGAAGCAGCGCGGCTTGAGCGCTCCAGACGATATTAAGGTCGTGGGCGCGGATGGTGCCCGCCGAACTATGACGTTTATGCCTGACTTAACAACCGTACGTCAAGATATCGATCGCATCGGAGAGCTCGCGGCGCAATCCATCATCGCTCTTATTAACGGCGATAATCCCGAATCGAATATCAAGCTCCCCGTTGAACTCATTGAGGGCAAAACCGCGTAGTTCATCCCGTGCCAAAAGAATTCCTCAAACGCCTCTGATGACCGTTCACCGGCATATGTCAACCGTTTGCCGACGACTGGAACTGCGAAAAGACGTATTGGTGTGAAAACGTTTGACATATGAAAACGATTGACATATCTTGCCATTGTACCGAGTTAGTATGTCGTGGAAAGGAAGTCTCGGATGCACAAGGTGTATTACCAGCCTGAGGGAATTTGGGTAGGCGACATCATGCCGTACGGCGAGGACGGCACGTTCTATCTCTATCATCAGCGTGACACGCGTAACCCCGAACCTTTCGGAGAGCCGTTTGGCTGGGCACTCGCTACGACCAAGGATTTCGTCAACTACAAGGACTTTGGCGAGAGCCTTGAGCGTGGCGGCGACGAGGAAGTCGACCAGTACATTTATGCCGGCACGGTGTTTAAGGTGGGCGACAAGTACCATGCACTCTACACTGGTTGCAATCGCGATAAGGTCTGCGCACGTTTGATGAAGCAGGTTCTTCTTCACGCAACGAGCGACGACGCCGTCAAGTGGGAGAAGAACATCGCCGAGACGCTGCTTCCGCCCCAGGAGGGTTACGATGACCGCAACTGGCGCGATCCCTTTGTGCTTTGGGATGAGGAGAACGAAGAGTACATGCTCATCCTCGGCACGCGTGTGGGCGAGGACAAGCGTCTGATGACCGGCCGCCTGGTCAAGTTCACCTCCAAGGATCTGACCAACTGGGAGTTCCAGGGCGACTGGTGGAACCCGGGCCTGTACACCATGTTTGAGATGCCTGATCTCTTTAAGATGGGCGACTGGTGGTACCTCGTCTTTTCCGAGTACAGCGACGGCAACAAGACCCGTTACCGCATGTCCAAGTCCATCAACGGTCCTTGGATTACCCCCGCTGACGACTCCTTCGACGGCCGCGCGTACTACGCCGCTCGCACCGCATTCGATGGCGAGCGTCGCGTTCTCTTTGGTTGGGTTCCTACGCGTGACGAGGGCGGCGACCCCAGCTCTTACCTATGGGGTGGCACCTTTATGCCCCTCGAGATCGTTCAGCGTGCCGACGGAACGCTCGGCACCAAGCTCCCCGACAGCATGCTTGGCGCCTTTGGCGAGGCTAAGGCAGTCGAGACCTTTGAGCTTTCCTGCGAGTCGGGCAAGGTCGAGCAGGTGCTCGCCGCGGATGCCGGCTCCACCTACTTGCTCGATGCCGACATTGAGCTCGGCGGTAACGCTGCCGGCTTCTCGGTCAAGTTCGCCGAGGACGCCGAGACCGGTCTTGCCTATGAGTTCCGCGCCAACCTGCGCGAGGGCAAGCTCGAGTTCACGCCGGCTCCCCAGTACCCGTGGTTCCAGGTCAACAACATGGGCCTCGAGCGTCCGTTGTTCTTTAAGGGCGAGGGCACTCACCATGTGCGTCTGGTCGTCGACGACGACATCGCGACCATCTTTGTCGATGATGTTGCGCTCAACGCTCGCTTCTGCAACAAGCAGGGCCAGGGTGTGGCGCTTACCGTCACCGACGGTGCGCTCAAGTGCGCAAACGCAACGATCGCGTCTCTGTAGCGGCAACGAACCGTTTTATGATTTAGAAAAGGAATGGAGAGGAACATGGACTACAAGGCAGTGTCCCAGCAAGTCGTCGACAACGTCGGCGGACTGGAGAACATCGAGGGCGCCACGCATTGCGTGACCCGTCTGCGTCTGGTGCTCAAGGATACGAGCAAATACAACAAGGCCGAGCTCGAGAACATCGATGGCGTCAAGGGCGTGCTGTACAACAGCGGCCAGCTCATGATCATCTTTGGTACCGGTACCGTCAACAAGGTTTACGATGAGTTTATGGCTCTGACGGGCGTTAAGGAGATCAGTGCTTCCGAGGTCAAGGGCGCTGAGGCGGACAGGAAGGGCAAGTTCTTCTCGGTCCTCAAGGTATTCTCGGACATCTTTATCCCCATCATTCCCGCCTTCGTCGGCGCTGCAATCATCATCGGCCTTAAGTCGCTGATCGTTGCCAACGGCCTCTTTGGCATGGAAGGCAGCCTCGCCGATCACAGCGAGTTCCTCAAGAACCTCGCAAGCTTCTTTGCCATTATCGCCACCACGTTCGACTACCTGCCTGTCCTGGTTATGTACAGCGCGGTCAAGCGTTTTGGCGGTAACCCGATCCTGGGCATCCTCGTCGGTATCGTCATGGTTCACCCGAGCCTTATGAACCGCAACACGTTCGTTATGGACCCGACGGGTGCTGAGTACTGGAACTTCGGTCCGCTATCCATTCCCATGGTTGCTTTCCAGGGCGGCGTATTCCCTGCAATCCTGACTGCCTGGTTTATGGCCAAGGTCGAAAAGATTGCCCAGAAGTACATCCCCGAGGTCGTTTCGTTCGTCTTTGTCCCGACCGTTACCCTGATTCTTGCTAACGTCGCCCTGTTCACCGTGTTCGGCCCGCTCGGCAACCTGATCGGTGACGTCCTCGCCGGCGTAATCGATATCCTGTACAACAGGATGGGCGTCTTTGGTGCCTTTGTCTTCGCCGCGTTCCTGCAGCCGCTCGTCGTTACCGGTACGCATCAGTTCATCCAGGGTATCGAGGCAAACCTTGTTGCCACGACTGGCTTCAACTACATCCAGGCCATCTGGTCGGTTTCCATCATCGCCCAGGGCGGCGGCGCCATCGGTATGTACCTCATTCACAAGAAGCACTCCAAAGAGCGCAACATCTGCATGTCGTCCTTTATCCCGACGCTGGTCGGAATCTCCGAGCCCGCTATCTTTGCTGCAAACATGCGCTATTCGATCATTCCGTTCATCTGCGCATGCATCGGTGCAGGCTGCGGCGGTGCCTTCGTCAAGCTCTTTGAGGTGCGCGCTATCGGTCAGGGTCTGACCGGCGTGCTTGGCCTGCTCATCGTCACGCCCGAGACCCTCGTGTGGTATGTGGCTGGCAATCTCATCGCCTTTATCGTGCCGATCGTCTTGATCTTTGCCTACAACAAGGCAAAGGGCGTGCCGACCACCGATGAAGAGGGCGCTGGCGCTGGCTTCGACGTTAGCTTCTAGTTGAGCCGTTCAGTGTAATCTGAGGATAAGTCCATTTGAGGAAGGGCGTTCGACTCGTGTGAGTCGAGCGTCCTTCCCCATAGACGAGAAAGTCAACGGCGATGTTAAATCAAAAAAACAAGGTGACACGCGCGGACTATGAGCAGTGGCGTGTCGGACAGGATGAGACGGCGGTTCGCATCGCGTCCGACCCCGATAGGCTTCTGTTCCATGTGGAGCCTGAGCTTGGCTGGCTCAACGACCCCAACGGTTTGGTTCAGATTGGTGATACGTATCACATCTATCATCAATACGATCCGTTCGATGCTGCGCATGGCGGTCCAGTGCTTTGGAGCCATCTGACGACAAAGGATTTTGTGACGTACGAGAATCACGGCCCCGTGCTGTTTCCCGATTCCGATTTGGATTCGAGCGGAGCGTATTCTGGTTCTGCCTTTGTACGTGATGGCAAGATTCACTACTTCTATACCGGCAACGTCAAGCATTTTGACCGCGATGATTACGACTACGTGTTGACGGGCCGTGAGCAAAACCAGATTCATATGGTTGCCGAGAATCCCGACGAATTGGGCGAGAAGCGCATGGCTGTTGGACCAGTCGATTACCCCGACGATATCGGTACGCACGTGCGCGACCCCAAGATCCTTGAGCACGATGGTATCTACTACATGGTTCTGGGCGCTCGTACGAAAGACGACCGTGGCTGCGTGCTTGTCTATACCTCGCGCAATCTTGAGGACTGGAGCTATGCGACGCGCATTGAGTTGGGCGAGAAGTTTGGCTTTATGTGGGAGTGCCCCGATCTGTTTGAGCTCGATGGCGAGCTTATTCTCGTTTGCTGTCCGCAGGGTGTGCCTGCCGATGGTTGGCGTTACCGCAATCCGCATCAGTGCGTGTGGTTCCCCATCGAGGCCGATTGGGAGGCGCCGAGCTTTAAAATCGTCGGGCAGGGCATGCCCCCGATGGTCGATGCCGGTTTTGATTTCTATGCTCCGCAGTCCTTTGAGGATGCTGCAGGCCGGCGTTTGATGATCGGATGGTCGGGTTGCCCCGATGCGACGGCAGAAAACCCGACGGTGGCGCGCGGGTGGCAGTGCGCGTTGACGGTGCCGCGAGAGCTGAGCATGCGCGATGGTAAGCTCTGCCAGCAGCCGGCGCACGAGATTGAGAGGATGCGCGGCGACTGCGTTCGCGCGACAGGCGGTGAAACCGTTGAGGAGCCGGGCCGCCTGTTTGATCTTGTGGTTTCCTGTGAGGGCGCCAAGATGGTCGAGCTCGAAATCCGCAAGGGTGTCTTTGTGCGCTATGCAGACGGGATGCTTACCCTCGACATGGGTGACGAAGGCTATGGGCGCGACCAAAGGTCGATCGAGCTCAGCGAGCTTCGCGACCTGCGCGTGCTTTCGGACACTACGATGGTCGAGATTTTTGCCAACAGCGGCGAGGCGGCACTTACGAGCCGTACCTATTCGCCGGCGGTTTCGGCGATGGGGTTGCATGCCGAGGGTGCGGCGTCGATGGATTTCTACCGCCTCGCGCATTAACCGTGCGTGGAGCACGATTGGACTTGCCGGGCGGAATGTGTCGCAGTTGCCGCAGCGAACCACCGTTTATCGTGTATAGCTGCCGTTTGCGGAGTAAGTAACACATTGTTGCAAACCGTGTAGAATCCTAAATAAGCACGGAGTTTTCCAGGGAGACGCTGTCCTTTGTTGTGTGCAAGGGGCGGCGTCTCTTTGGCGCTTGGACGCCGTTGTGCAACAGTGCGGCGGCACGTGCGTCACATATTGAAAAACCAACGTCGAGATGGGTCGTGATAAGAATGGGCAAATACGTAATCGTGGTTGAATCTGGTTCGGATGTGACGCCAGAGCTCTGCGAGCGCTACGGCATCGTGCGCGTGCCCATGCATGTCACGATTGCTGACGAGACCGTCGAGGACGGTTCGATCGATCCGCTTGAGATTTATTCGCGCTGCAACGAGTTTGGCGTGATGCCCAAGACCAGCGGCTGTGCGCCGGCAGATTTCTCGCGCGTGTATGATCGCATTCATGCCGAGCGGCCCGACGCGACCATTTTGCATCTCGCGTATTCCGAAGTCACGACCTGCTCGCATCAGTCCTCGAAGATCGCCGCCAAGGGTCGCGACTACGTCTACTCCATGGACACGCGTTTTGTCTCGGTGGGCCAGTCGCTCGTTGTCGTCGAGACCGCCAAATACATCGAGGCTCACCCCGATGCCACCGTCGACGAGATCTTTGCTTTTACGAATTCCGTCATGGATCGTGTGCTGCTGGGCTTTGTTCCTACCGACCTAGCCTTCCTTAAGGCAGGCGGTCGTCTGTCCAACGTGGCATTCCTTGGCGCCCACCTGCTCAAGATTAAGCCCTGCATTGAGGTGACGGGTGGCAAGTTCGTGGCGACTAAGAAGTTTCGCGGCTCTATGCTCAAGTGCGCCCGCGCCTTTATTGACCACATGGTTGCGAAGGGCGAGATTGACTACTCGCACATTGGCCTGGCGTATTCGGTGGGTCTTTCCCAGGAGCTGCGCGACGACATGGAGGTCTATGCGCACGACCTGGGCTTTAAGGACGTTGCCTGGACCCAGGTCGGCGGTGTCATCTCGAGCCATTGCGGCCCGACCGCCTTCGGTGCGGTGCTCACGCTCAAGGCGTAAGGCCTGGCGTCTATCGATTACTATTGCCACGGCGGCGGGCAGGTTGCGATGACCCTCCCGCCGCTCTTGCTGGGGCCAAATAGAACAACCCAATTGACCACTAAACCGTTTCACCATCATGCGTATGGGCTAGAATGGCTCTGGCATTTATGTAACTAAAAGCAATGAGAGGCAAGGTAGCGGGAATGGCTGAGATGACGCTCGAGGGTGTGGACGCTCGTCCCGAGGACTCCGCATTTGCCCTAGGCCGCGTACATTCAATCGAGACAATGGGTACGGTTGACGGTCCCGGCATCCGCTTCGTAGTGTTTGTCCAGGGCTGTCCCATGCGCTGCGCGTATTGTCACAATCCCGATACCTGGTCGGTTAACGGCGGCACCATGGTGACCGTTGAACACCTCATGGACGAGTTCCAGAGTAACCATGAGTTTTACCGCAGCGGCGGAATTACGGTTTCGGGTGGCGAGCCGCTTCTGCAGCCCGAGTTTTTGGCCGACCTGTTCCGTACAATGCACAACAACCCCGATGGCCGCGTGCATACCTGCCTTGACAGCTGCGGATATGCGTTTGACCCCAACCACCCCGAGAAGTTCGATGCCGTGCTCAACGAGACCGACATGGTACTGCTCGATATTAAGCATGCCGACCCGGTCGAGCATAAAAAGCTGACCGGTTGCGATCCCGCGCGCATTCTGGCGTTTGGCGATGAGCTTGCCCGTCGCAAGATTAAGGTCGTTATCCGCCACGTGGTGGTGCCGGGCATTACCGATACGGTGGAGGAGTGCGAGGCGCTCGGTCGCCTGATTGCCCCGTGGCATAACGTGGTCGGCCTGGAGATGCTGCCGTATCACACGATGGGCGTCGTCAAGTACGAGCAACTGGGCATTCCCTATAAGCTTGAGGGCGTTCCACAGATGGATACCGCGCGCATGCCCGAGCTGCGCAACGCCGTCATGACGGGTATGAAAAAGCGCCGCGCGGAACTCAAAAACGCCATCGGCTAGCGTTCCATTTTCGCCCCCAAGGGCACTCATTGGGGACAGACTTAAATGAGTGCCCCCGGGCACCAAGTTGATTGCCAAAGAGCCCCGTCAAGTTGCGGTGGAATAGTTCTTGTTTTTCGGCTTATGCCGCCCAAACAGGAACTATTTCACCGCAACTGCGTTTTGGGTAGAGATGCGCAACATAACCGGTGAATTTGCATAGAAACGCTTGTGGTTTCTTTAAAGACACCTTAAACGCCGCTGAATATCTTTGGAAAGAAATGCCTGCTCGGTATTATGCTGCTCGTATATAAACGGTAGCAGTCAGGAGACCACGTGCGAAGCAACGCATCGCGGGACGAGTATGTGCCGCAGCATGGCAGCAGATATGAGACGAAGGGCACGCCTTCGCGTGGCCTCGCTGACGTTCGCATCCGCGTGACGAAGATTGCCGCCGTTGGGATGCTAACGTTGGCGGTTATTATCCTCGGAATTACCGCCAAAACCTACGCGTCGGAGCGAATGGCACACTCAGATGCGTCAACGGTACAGACGCAAAACAAAAAGGTCTCTGAATCTAAAGCCACCGCAAGTCAAACCCTGTCGACAGCGAGCCTTAAGACGAGGCTTTCGAAGGCGGACTTTAACGATATTCCCTCAGGCGATAACGTGCAGACCTTCTCACTGGTTGATGACCAGATCCCCGCCCTGGAAGATGAGAGCCTCGCCGCACTCCAAAATGCCCTTGATCAGGCCCAGGAATTGGGCGATGTGGGCGTGGTGTTTTACGATTTGTCGAGCGGTAAGGGCGTGACGTATAACGCGGACGCCGAGGTGTACGGTGCGAGTAGTTATAAGGCGCTCTATGCGTTGTACATCTGCGAATCTCTGGTCGAGACGGGCCAGGTCTCACTCGATGATTCCCTTGGCACCTATGGTGGCTATAACATGGGCTGGAAGACGGTGCGCGACCTGATCGAGGCCGCGGTCGTTAATTCGGACAACGATTCGTTTATTGCGTTACGCGCGGCGTTTGACCGTGTCGGTTACGAGGATTGGATTGTCAGTCTTGGCGTCGATTACGATACCGCACTCGATCCGATGAGTGATTTTCCCACCTATTGCCCGCGAACTTCGGCCAAGTTGTGGCGCGAGATGAGCGAGTATCTGAGCTGTGGCAGTGAGACGTCGCAATGGCTGTCGGGCCTTCTGACCTCTACGACCCGATCGTTTATTCGTGATGGCATTGCGGACGACCAAGCCTTAGTGCGCAACAAGGCAGGCTGGATAAGCGAGGATGGTTGCTATTCGACATGCGATGCCGGACTGATCGACGTCGACGGCCATAGCTATGTTATGAGCATCATGACGTCGACGCCGTGGAGCGACCGGTCGAGCGAGGCTGTGGCCGCGATTGCAAAGGCGCTCTATGATGTGCGGTCCTCGTTGGCCTAGCGACTTCGTAAAAAGTGAAAGAGCCAAAATGCTGGTACCATACCGTGGATAAGCAATTTGCACGGATTTGGGGGATGGCATGGCAACCATCGCGATCATAGGCGCACTCGAAAAAGAGGTTGCGCAGATTAAAGAAGAGCTGAGTGGCACGCATGAGGCGCAGGAGGCGGGCTTGACCGTTGTGAGCGGCGAGCTTGACGGTCTGACGGTGGTCGCCACGACCGCTGGCATGGGTACCGTGAACGCCGCTGCCGCAACGCAGCATCTCATCAGCAAATACGCCCCGCAGACCGTTGTGTTTTCGGGTATCGCGGGAGGCCTAAACCCTAAACTGCATATTAACGACGTGGTTATAGGCAAGTGCCTGCGCTATCTGGATACCGATACGGCACTCATCGCCGAGTCCGCGCCGGGGCTCGAGGAGTTTGTCTCGACGCCGGCGTTGGCTGATGTTGCCGCCGCCGTGCTTGCCGAGCATGGATTTGTGGATGCCTCGGCGGATGAGACTTCTGCGAAGAAGGACTCCAAGCAGTTCCTGTGTGGCACTATCGCCACGGGTGACCGCTTTGTTACGGGTGACGCCATGCGTAACGCTGCGATTGAGGCCACGCGTGCCGATTGCGTCGAGATGGAGGGCGCGGCAATTGCGCACATCGCGGCCAAGAATGGTGTCGATTGCCTAGTGCTGCGCGCTATCAGCGATAATTGTGACGAGGCATATGACGCGTTTTGCGAGCGCGAGTTCGATCTGGATGAGTACGCCCGTACCGCGAGCGGCATCACGCTTGACATCGTTCGTCGTATCGCCGCCGCGTAATAGCGCGCCCGTTTTGTAAAAACCTACGACCAAGGAGTGTCCATGGCCGATTCCATTAACTACCAGCTTGCCAAGTTCGTCGCCAGCTATGGCAAGGTTTCGCAGATCCCCGAGTCCACCTGTCCCGAGGTGAGCTTTGTGGGCCGCTCCAACGTGGGCAAGTCCTCCATCATGAACAAGCTCTTCGGCCGCAAGAACCTCGTCAAGGTTTCGAGCACGCCGGGCAAAACGAGCAATATCAATTTCTTCGAGGCCGACGACGTGCACTTTGTGGACCTGCCGGGCTACGGTTTCGCTCGCCGTTCCAAGGCCGAGCGTGACCGCTGGGCCGAGCTCATCGGCGACTTCTTCGACTCCGAGCGCAGCTTTAACCTGGTTGTATCGCTGGTGGACATTCGCCACGATCCCAGTAAGCTCGACCATGACATGATCGACTACCTGCAGGGCAACGAGTTCAACTTTATCGTCTGCCTCACCAAGGCCGACAAGCTCAGCCGCACCCAACAGGCCCGCCAGGCAGCAGCCATCAAAAAGCAGCTCAACGTTCCGGCCGAGAACGTAATCATCACAAGCTCCCAAACCGGTACCGGCATCGACGAGCTCAAAAAGCGCATCGCTGAGGCTTGCCTCTAATAAGTGCCCCAACCTAGCAAGAGCCCCTATCAATAAAGGGCCATAATTTCAGCCCAGCGCTTTTACAGAGCGTAGGTCCCTGTAGCCGCCGCCAGCGAAGTTAACGTAGGGGAGGCCAGGGACTTTGCCCCCAAATCTTTCCGCAGGACGGCAGGACCCCCGCCGCACGAAGTGCGCAGCG